>JAABUH010000482.1_pt1 | contig 58585 bp, 69 predicted proteins | sample 5559121 | NCBI WGS metagenome assembly JAABUH01 (sample SAMN10711871, study PRJNA513364) | rock metagenome | isolation source: Antarctica rocks | place: Antarctica: Victoria Land, Battleship Promontory nord | collected 2015-12-28 | reverse complement strand
TTCCCTGTTTTGTCGAAGTCAAGGGCGTCACCTACTGCGGCACGTCCGCGTCCTCCAGCGCCGGGCTCACCATGCAAAACGTCCCCTTTTACTCCGAAGTCGTCGCTTTCGTCGAAGCGCTGAACGCAGCACTGCAGCGCAGAGGGCTTGAGTACGGCATCGCTGCCGAGCACGCGCATAGCTGTTGCGTGCTGCTCGCTAGCAAGAGGTTTTCGAAAGAAGGGAAGTGGCATACGTTGATTGACTACGAGAGGTTTTTCGAGCTGCTGGAGGGCGAGGAGGGGTTCAGCCCGGAGGATTATATGGGGCCGGCGACGCCGGAGTGGGCGGCGTGGGGGAATGGGGGGTTTGATCCGAGGGATCAGAGGGTTGATCGGAAAGGGAGGCCTGTAGGGGTTGTGAGTGGGGTGGGGAAGGATAAGATGGGCGAGGTGGCTGTAGGAGGGGACGGGGAGGTAGCAGTGGTCTAGCTAGGTTTTTTTCAGGACGAGACTAAAAGAACTTTATGTCATACCCACCAAAATGCAAGTCCTCACCGTTTTTGCTGGTGGCCCCTCTCCTCCAGCAAGCGAAAAATCGTCCTACTACTTTACACCATCCACATCGCCACTACTGTAGACCACCGCACCACCTAGTGAAGAGCGAAGCCAGGCCTTGGAGAAAAGCGGCAAGGGGAAAGGAAAATTGGTTCTGCGGGACTGGGGATGAAAAGTTTTGAGGTTTTCTGATTCGCGGGGCCGTTCTTTTGCAGCCATATATATATATATATATATTTTTTGGGGGTTATTCTCAGAACTCAATTTGGTGTTTTTTGAATCTTTTCAATGTCGTTGACTGGTCTTTCTTTTTTCTTTTAAAACGGGGGGGCTACTGCAGGGTCTTGGGATAGGGAAAGGGTTGCAGATGTGAGTGGTTGAGAGGTTTGTGTGGTTTTTTCTGGGGGGGGGGGGGGGGGGTTCGGTGGTCTTTTGGATTCGACCTCGTTTTTGGATGGGGTTGGGCAAATCTCTGGGTTTTGATTTCTCGGCTGTCTTCGTCGTCGTCTTGTACAGCTACGCAGGTGTCGAAAGGAAGCTAAGATCACGCTTTAATAGAGAATTGTTCTGCATCGTCAAAGCGCCGTTGAGGAGAAGATGGATATTGACTCCCTTCTTCATAAACAGACACGGCCATTCTAATCTTCCTTGGCCCCCTTCTCCCTCCCTTCCCACTTCTCCACCGTCCTCATCATCTTGTTGTAAGGCCAGTCAAACCCCGGATACAGAAACGGCCGCAGATCAAACCGATTATCGTCCGTCCCATACTGCTCCAGATGCAGACTCGGCGTCAGCACCGTCATCTTATGCCGGTTAATTGCATAGTAGTAGCAAAACTTCCGCGTTTTCTCGTACACCTCTCTCGGGCTTAGATGTTTCCACATGTGCAGGAGTTTTTCAAACATGCCCCAAGGCCCGCATTTGTCGACTTTGCGCAGGCGGCCGAAGATGCTGAGTTCGGCGTAGGTCATGCCCATGTCTGTTTCGTCGGATTGGGTGTAGGAGGCCGTGATGGGCTCCAATTCGGCGGTTGGGGTGGCGGTGAGGAAGGAGGTGAGAATGGGGAGGGAGAAGGTTTTTTCGGCGTGGGCGATGAAAGATTTGAGGTCGGTTTTGGAGATGCCGCCGATCTTAAGGGGGGGCGTTAGGGTTAGGAATGTAGGTTTGGGGAGTTGGGATGGACGACTTACGGGGTTGAGATCGGCGCTTGAGCAGTCGTATTTCGTCTACCGACGGATTAGGGTTGCAAATAAGAGATTTGGTGAAGAAATACAGCCAAGAGCTTACCAGATAGCCCCGAAGACTCTTTTCGATGTTAGCTTTCCATCTTAACACATATTGGTTACGAAGGGTCTAGCTGACCTCATCGACATTTGCTGAACCTAGAACAAGCAAGCCACCTCCACCTGGACGCTTTCGCACTGGCATAAATGTGAGCTCTACCTCTATTCTCGAAACTAATTGTAGCATACCGGTAGGTAATAATTGGGCAAACATATAAGCTACGACTCCTTTATTTCTTGCTCTCGTAACTTTTCACGCTTTAGTCAGGCAAAACTCACCAGTAATCATGCGCAGTCTTGCTTGGATGTTTTGAAGTGCTGCAAGATTCCGGAGTTAGCATTGCATATTTAGAATAGATTCATAAGGTATGAAACATGTTTCCAGAATGTTTGCAAAGTATGTACTCCGAAAACACGTCCCAAAACTCAGAATTAGGTCTATTTTAGGTATGCACTCCGAAAATATGCTTACCAAGATTTTCTGCACCAGTTCCACCGTGGACCTTGAATCTAGGCATGAAGCCTGTTACGTACTGAAAGAGCGATGTCAACGCCGTGACCACGCTGTCAATGTTCAGGTCAGTGTGGTAAGCTCCAATTGCCTCAGCAAGCTCCTTCGCTCTTTGCCGTGTCTCCTTGCTAGAGTTGGTAGTACCCATAAAGGCGCTGGCCATGTATCAGTTAAGAATTTCTCAATTGACAGCCCATACTCACGTATGGAGAAGGTGACTGCAAAGTTCTTGCGGTGATTCAGGTAGCCAAGCTGAGTCTTTTGCACAAAGTCTCCGGGCGTCCTTGAGGACTTGCTCATTCTTGTCAACAACCATAGCGTGATGGACTAATCTGCACATTGAGAATACAATAGTAGCCGTTGCACAAGAGTCTATACCGCCACTCAAGGCAAGAAAGAAACCGCATACGCCTCCGCATCTTCGCCTGTCCTTGTGATAAGTGTTTTAGAATGAACCCAGGGAACAAGCCTTACAGATAGTCCCAGAGCCATATTGCCGGCGACAAGGCAATCTCTTCTTCTGGGGAATGAATGCGGACATCGATTTCCTCGGAGGGCCCAACGCGTGGGTCCAAGTCCTGACCTTTCTTTGCAAGACGTATATCTGCCTCGACTCGGTAATAAGCTTCAGTTTGAGTTGCCTGAAGACCCCGACTTGGCGAGCACCGAAAGCTCCTAACGTCTTCTATATCGACAGTTGCTGTCACCACCTGGGAATATTAGGAACTGTAAATTAAAATAAGATACAAGTATACCTCGACATCGTTCATAGAAAACTGTGAACCTTGAGCCACAACTTTGCCATTAACAATTATCATCGCACAGCCATCGTACTGGGTATGATCAGCCCAAGTTAACTGGTAGTCAAGGACAAAGAGTACAAACATAAAGACGATCCCCATCACAGCCTTGTTGATTCGCGTACAGATATACTTGTCCTTCTCAGCACGTACTCATAAATGCTGAAGGATTGACCACTTACCGCCTCCGGCTTTGCGCGTCGCTTCTACAATCAGTTGAATCCGTGTATTCAATTTTCGTAGCTCATGATGGGAACCGCTAGAGTTGGTGAAGATCTCTACCCCGTTCAGACCCATCTAAGGAGCTGTAAGTTTGCAGCTTGGCAGACGATGACTCGTCACAGCGCATACCTGAGCGTGCGGAGGGTTAGGAGTAAAAAGCTTCACCAATCTTAGTTTAACAGAGATCCAGGAAGTGTAGATTGAGGCAATTAATTCCCACCTCTTCACACGTCTCTGCTCCAATGCAAGTGTCCAGTGTGCTGATCACTGCATCTCCAAACGGAACCTTCGACTGCCCTGTGATCTCGCCCACGATATTTTCGAGATAGTAGTCCTAGAATTGACATAAGCATATGAAATCCAGTCAGTCCTTTCTCTGCAAATTATGTCACCTCGACGTAGCGGCTCCGCAACCATGGTGTGAAATACCTCATCTCACGATAGTTGCCATCATTGGCCAGACTCATTTTTGGCCTGATCAAAAGAATCTTTCGGTTTAGCACAAGCACGCGGCAGTTGTATCTGGACTCATGGTCAGTCCTAATAGTCTCAGTTCCAAGAATAGTATATGTCATGCCTCACGTTTCTGTGCCGGACCGGCATTCCTTGAAGTAGGAAATTAGAAAAGGAGAATGATGTGCCGCAAACTAGAAGACTATACCAATATCTAATATGATGCCTTGACAATCCTCATGATCGATGATTCGCGCCAGCATCTCCCTATAGCAATCATTTCAAATATGAACAGTAGCCTAGCAAGAGGTTTACGAACCAGCTGTGCAAGTAAATGTCTGATTCAAGGAAATGACTAGAACAGTTCAAGTTTAGCTATGTCGCTATAACTTCCAGCGATGTACGATTAGGTTCCGAATTCTACATACTCGAGACATCCATAGCCGGTTATCTCAAGCTCCGGTCCAACTCTGAGCGTTGCGTTCTTACACTTAGCTACTCCGATGCTCTCAATAATCCGTTCAGCGTTTCCTTCGAAATCGAGAGCCTAAAGGAGCATCAGCTTGACTTGGTTGGGTACGACATATCTGGACCAACCCATTGGTTCAGGGAGCAAGCTGCAAGTGTCGTGAGGAGGCCCATATTTTGAAAATCCCTTAGATTGAGAAGGACTGAAGATCAAAGGCAAAGTCTCCTTACTGCAAGGTCTCTACACACTTCAGCAGTCAGCCAATTGGGGTACGCAGTAGGCTGTATTCCGTAGCATGCAGGGCATTTATTGGTGGTCACGTGGTGGGTTAGAGCCTTAGAGGTTTCCACGAGTCGGTTACGGAAGCGGTTACTGCAAAGCGCCGAATCCATTTTTAGATATGTCGAACCGCTGAAAAAGCCCACCCACATCTTACGACTCGTTCATCTATACAGGAAGGCTATCGATATGAGAGGTTCCTGCCTGTCTAGATCTTGGGGCATACTGTCGAAGGAAATGATGCTGGGTTAGTGAAAATCTTTTTGATTTGACCTTGTTCCTCATCCGCCTAGGGTTCAGATCCTTCGGCGTATTACTATCAAGTCCAGTATCAAATACCCTACTTACCTTATTGTATTGGTGTTTGCGCCCTGCATAAGGATCGAGCCTGGCATCTCTACTGTACCTTATGGCCACTAGCTGGGTGTTATTGCGACATTGGATCTCCCAGACAAATCGAGTATCTTCACGAACCCGTTCGTGACCAGGTTCACGCTCCTCTGTGCGAAAGTAATCAGCGCTTACGGAATACATGTTTCCCCAAGCTATCAACAATTTATGCCAACCCTGCAACTAGCCATGGCTGTGTGTGATTTGCTTGGGATCCTGTAGTAGTCTACATGCAAAGCGAATCCTCATCTTTGCCCTCGTGGAGTCGTGGTGGATAGCTGCGTTTCAGCTAGCGATAAAAGGTAACTAGGTAAGGTATACTTCAGCCTCACCCTACTGTCCACCCAAGTCAAAGGTCCAGCCAAACGCACTGCTTTCCTGATGCTATTATGCTATTGTGGAGTGCTTGCAACTTCTTAAATCCCTAAAAGTCCCCTCTTGCTTCCTCAACTATCTTCCATAGTTTTGTTCTACATATTGCTTCAAGCAATTTTACGACCCCTGTGATTGAGATCTATCGATATCCACCCATGCGTACTCATTTGCCGACTGCCGACGTCAGGATTTGGAAAACTCTGCACTTGCTCATTATATCACCAATCCTGATCTCCCAAGCGTTAGCAAACTCGAACTCATCCTCGACTAGTACAGCATCTTTGGCCTCTTCGTCGTCAAAAGCGCGTCTCAATGTCACCGCCTTTGGTGGTGTCGGTTGTGACGGAGGGGTAATCACTCCCACCCATGTGGTCATCCCACAGGGCCGATGCAGCGAGTTCCCTTCTGTGGCCTCTGTACCAAACGACCCCATCGCGAACCCAATTCTGCACGGATATGTCAGCTGCTGCTATCTCTGGGACGCCAAGTTTAGGAGCATAAGCCTTCAGAACTCGGATCCGCACGCATTTGATGGTTGTTCTCTAACCCAGTTTACTGGGTTTGATTGTGATAACGGCGTATTCAGTACCAGTGCGGGATTGTTGGATAAGGCGAATGTCTGCATGAGAACCGTCATTGATAGCGGTAACGATGGCCTTGCATCAAACAACCAAGGCGTATTTGCTCTGCGTGTCGACTGCGTGGTCGCAAACTCATCGTCCGTGAACGCTTCGGAATCATTAGGGGTTGTTTCTTTTCCGTCTTATTTAGGTACAGTTTCGTCCAGTGCGGCTTCCAGTGCTCTCAGTGCTTCCAGTACTTCTTCTGGACTGTTAATTGGCGATCCTCATCCTGTATCGACCAGCCGATCAAGCATATTGGGGAGTAATAATTTGTCTACAACGTCACCTTCTTTACCAGCCGGTTGTCCTGCGTCTGTGCGGCCCTCAACCCACTCCTTATTAGGTGCAACTCTCAACCTAATAACCTATGTGACACGGCTGGAGCCTATTTCTGCAACCATTACAACTACTGTGACTCTCAGGGATAAAAACGACATGTACGTGCCTGAAAAACTGTTTACCGTAACGGGACCAACCACTCCGTATGCCACTATCACCCAAGAGATTGCGCCGGGAAAAGACTTTGGCCCGATCGACAACAATCCTGGCAAGACTTACGGCGCTACGAATTCAGACTATTGTCAAGGTAGTTGTGGAACATGCAGCATTTACTTTCCAACTGCAAATGTCCTATACTGGCCGATATCCTCAATGAATACAGCATGTCTCGAGAACACAACCACAATCGCATCACAAACAACTCGCTCACCTGGTCTGATCAAGCGTCTTCACCCCAACTCGACCGAGGGCAGTGAGGGCCGCACTGTGTCGAATGGATATACTTTGTATGTTAAGCTTATTGCCATCGAAGTGTCCCCTGCTAACAACTTCTAGCATCTCTCCTTCTGTCTATCTCCTTTTCCCTACAGTCAGTGCAGTTGATGATTGCGGGATAAGAGGTTCGACACATACTTCGGTCACAATTGCAGTCGCAACTGAACATCTATCATCTGTGGTTGCAGGCTTTCCTGAGAAATTAAACATCGTAGACTTGTTGTGTCAACCAGCGTCATTGTCACCTGGAGGATCCTATTGGAAGCACGGCGCATACTATCCGCCGATATCGTTCCTTGGTGAAGGCTACAAGCCAATGATTTCCCCACCTCCGGAAATTGTGAGCTTAGATCCCACATGGGGGGGCTGCGTGGTTGATATCTTTGAGGGAAAAGACCCCCCAAGAGCGCTAACCCCAGTCGCGGCCTTGACCCCTGGGACTACCACCGAGAGCGCCAAAGCCGAACCAACGCCGCCAAGTCCTAGCTCAATGCCATTACCTGTAGCTTCTAGTACACAATATACCACATCAGCGGCAAAGGCAGAATCTACCCATAGTGTTGAGCCTTCCGGCACACCATATTTGGCCTCTTCTCAAGATCCGGCTTCTCTCCAGAAATCTAAACAGCCTTCAGAGCTAAGTCAGAGCAATGATCCAGCTCAAACACCAATTTCGTCTACTATTGCAGGTAATCCAGGCCTCGAAACAACAACCGGCCCACTTCCACATCAATCGACAAATTCCTTAGCCAGAACAGATCCCCCAGTGTCTACAAATATAGACTCTCAGCAACCAGCAGCCTCCATTGCCAACACTGATCTAACCGATGTTCCTAGTACATACTCAACTCAACCAGCATTTACAACAGCAATTGGAAGTCTGTCAACAAAATTAAACGATCCATCTCATGTTGTAGGAAGTCAAGCCGAGCCCTTGACTTCTGAAGTAAGTACCATTGTCGTTGGCAGCGTTAGTCTTGCCATAGGTGGTCTAGCGGGTCCCCAATCGGCAGTGGAGTCCTTGCAATCTTCACATGACCCGACAATGTCAATATCGAAAAGTCTTAGTACCCCGGAGAGCGTAGGGCCTGGCTTAGGGTCCGAAACTAGTACCATTGCTGTTGGCGGATTGATTCTGGCTGTGGGCCCAACAGCCCCAACCGACTCCATCTCAACTGGCGGTAGTGTCTCACAATCATCGAACTCTTACCAAGTTGCTTCGAAAGATCCTTCCGTCGCCGTGGAAAGCCCAACGCAAGCTGCTCAGGGTGTTTTCTACCCAGTAGGAACGTCGAACATTAAGACGCCCGCGGCTGCTAGTCCTTCTCCAATGTCGTCCCTAGCGGGTGGAGTATTATCTGGTAGTACGACGTTAGTCGCAGCATCGCCTGCTATTGCCGGCTCAGGTAACCCTGTTTCTCAGGGTATAGACGGGATCGTAACTGGAGCGCAGACTCTTGGACCCGAAGTCATTGCCCTTGTTGCGGGTGCTGGTCACAGCTCGACAACAGGTCCGTCGCTCGACGGACATACCACTTCGGGTGGGAGTGGTGCGAATTTGGTTGACGGAGAAACGCTGTCGATGGGAGCACCAGCTCTTACTATCTCAGGGACCCCAATATCTCTAGGAAGCGGAGGATTGGTGATTGGGAGCCAGACGTACACTGGCGGCATTGGCCCGCTCATCCAGGCTTCCGCTGGCTCCTCTGGCTCGATTGTTCATCATGTAATCACCGCGAATCCCACTGGGTTCTCCATAGCTGGCACTACGCTGTTGCCAGGGTCTCCTGGAATACATCTTTCGGGCACTCCAGTATCGCTCAATCCTTCAGGGCGATTGGTTGTAGGGACAAGCACGTTCGGAGCTATGCCTGGCTCCGTCACAACTGACTCAAAGCAATCCTCTACCGATGAACAGAACGCTACTACTCCTGATGTCCAAAGTTCTAATGTCCTAGCCAGCCTTACGTCGTCCGGCATGTCAACTCTAACAACAAACGCTGTTGAGCCCCCCGTCAATAGTAGTAGCGGATCGGGTGGACTCGGTAACGTCATTTTGTCAGGGTTCGGACCCTCGAGTAGCACCACAGCAGCATCAGCATCAGTGACCAGTACACAAGCATTGAAGGCGGGCCAACACCGAACAAATCCTTCCGGTCTCTTGTCTATAATCCTGTTGCTAGGAACTGTAGCACTGTGTATATAAACAGCCATTAATATAGATCTGTATATACATACATATGTAGGCGGAGGGGTGGGTGGTACAAGTAACGGGTCCCTATAAAACACAGTACAACGAAACTCGTCGACGTTGTGTTGGTATGGCTTCAATGCAGTAAAATGGAATGCGACAATCAAAAAAGGGTGGAAGGAGTTCACTAGTACACAGTACGGTGGTAGTAGAGTATGAGATATACTGTACCCCGTACGGAAGTAGTACAGGATTCGTTTCAACCATCATCCTTTCAGGTCGTCGTCGCCGCGCATCTGGCAAGCAAACCAGTCACACGTCATCTTGGCCATTCAATCCTTGAACGGGATCTCAAGCAGATCCTTGTAGCGTGGTATGCTACAGGGAACATCCTGGTGGGGAGTCAGGACACAGGCACATGGCGCAGTGCCACTATGATGAATTGATGATGACTGGTGTGTTTGAGCTTCTGATGCCCCCCCCCGGCAACCGTTGGTGAATCCGAAATTCTACCCCTCACCCCTGTAATCTGAATCTCCATCACCCGTTCACCCCGGAAAGGTACTCGTACTCCGTATTTCATTCATCTACCCCCCAAGCCTCTCCCCTTTCGTTTTTGTTTTTGTTTTTCTCACCTCGACCTCAACACATCTTCGGCACCCGGTCCGCTACATTCATTTGGTTTTCCTTGAAGGATTCACGTTCATTAGCTTGTTGCTTCCTGTCCAGCTTTAAAACTTTGTCAACAAACCCCCCAATTCTGTCAACCTCCCAACTCTCAAAGTTACAATCACAACAGAAGAAACAAGTTTCAGCCAACAACAGCACACATTCATTCAATCCTTCTGAGATCAGTGATCTCGTACATTCCTTCAACCGAAACACTCTTTAAGATTACGAAACTTTACACCCCAAAAATCACTGCTCGTTGACCGAGTTATCCCTCAACAACTCCGGTGAAAATCGCATCTTTCTTAAGGCAAACATGCATTTCTTCAACGTTAAAGGGGTGGTGTTGGCCGCCGCAGTTGCTCAGCTTGCAAGCTCTCACACTCTCTTCACTAATCTCTATGTGGATGGGGCCAACATGGGAAATGGAACCTGTGTGCGTATGAGCAACAACCAAACGGATGCTACCGCCCCAATCCAGGGTATTACTAGTGATGATATGGCCTGCGGTATGTTCTCCCCTAATGTTCTTGGTATTGGTTCGACGTCATGTGTATTGGTCCTGCTGCTACTATCCAGTTTTGTACTTGCACTCTACACCTGATAACCCCCACCTTGGTTTCATGCTTGCGTACTAGTGGGCTCTCAGAGCGTGATTGCTGACTGATACTACAGGTGTACATGGCCAGAATGGTGTAGCGATGGCTTGTCCCGTCCCTGCAGGATCGAAGGTGACGTTTGAGTATCATTTCTGGCCCGACGGTACTGTAGCTGGTGGCATTGTCCAAAGCCACAAGGGCCCATGCGCTGTGTACATGAAGAAAGTCAACGACCCTACCACGGATCAAGCTGTTGGAGACGGATGGTTCAAGATTTTCGAAGAAGACTATGATTCCTCAACCAACCAGTGGTGCACGGAGAAATACATCACCAAGTACGGTCACTTTACAGTCACCATCCCAAGTGACCTGGCCGGAGGATACTATCTGGTACGACCAGAATTACTTTCATTGCACGAGGCTCACCAATACAACTATCCTCAATTCTACGTCGGATGCGCGCAAGTTTTCTTAGAATCGAGCGGCTCCTCGGTCCCTAAAGACACCGTCTCGATCCCGGGCTACGTCGATATGAGCAAGCCTGCGATGACATATGACATCTACACCACACCGTTGAAGCTCCCTTTCCCTTCGTTCAGTCCTCCAACGTATACCGGCAGCTCCAAGCGTAGGGTTGAAGAACGTGACACGCAGTTTCAAACAATTGGTGCCAAGCCAGCAGAATGCGAATTCCAAAACAACAATTTCTGCGGTCACAAGCTTGCAGCTTACCATGATCAGGCTGGCTGCTTCGCTGTATGTCCACAGATTTATGATCTTACGGCTATGCGATTTCCGGCTGACTTGTATTATAGGCCTCTGCGGATTGTGGTCAACAAACTACAGCATGCTATGCCAACGCTGGGCCTACAGGCCATAGAAACTGTAAGAAATTGGAAGACTATTGCACCTTCGTCCGGGAGGAGCACTGCAAGGCCGGTATCTTTGATGGTCCACCAGGATATGGTGAAAACACACCTATGGGGTTCGCTCCGCTCTCAGACGCTATAATTCCTCCCGCCCCCATGGATGAACCCCAGTCCGCCAAAGCTCCTGCCGCTTCAGCTGCACCAGCTGCGTATGCTTCTCAGGCAAAGGCGGCCACTAGCGGCGGATCTATCGACACTTGTGGAAGTAATGGAGGCCAATCTTGCGCTGCTGGGATGTGCTGTTCACCGGCTGGATACTGTGGTACGACGAACGACTATTGCGGGTCTGGCTGCCAGGCTAGTTTTGGGAAGTGCTCTGGAAGCTCCAAGCACAAGCGAACACATCTGCAACGTGAGCATTCGCGTCACGGGTCATTCTAAGCCGTTCAGCGAAGCTGCTGGAGGACCGGGTCGTCTTTGGCGGGGGTTGCTTGGCTGGTCTTTCGGTTTCTGTGGCACTTTGATAGGGTCCTTGATGGGCCATGAGTGACGGCAACAATAGCATTTTGTAAGAAAAACATAGCAATACATGCATAGCGATCCAGAAAGCTTAATGAACCACGTGATACCGTACCCGAACCCTTGAAGCTGAGCGACTTGGCCGTGTTTAGGACCCCGCACATGGATCGCGTTCTACCAATCTTGTTCCACCACAACAACAACTCACCGTCAGTACTGCAACAAGACCGTAACCACCACACACCAACCTCCGCATCGCTCCCAGATAGTAATACGACTCCGTATCAAACACAATCAGTAAGAGCTACTCGCAATCTTCGTGATTCAGAAGTACAACAATGGCTCCGAGGCTGTTCCCATCGTTTGGGGGCGTACAGCCCAAGGCCAAAGCGCGACCAACCCTTGGCGGTAAAGGCGTAGTAGGCGGAGGAGGGAAATCAGGCTTCGGTGGGAAGGGGCTTGGCAAAGGAGGTTTGAGGAGGCACAGGTATGTCAATGATGATACCGATCAAAGGGGATGTGCGATCTCAGGCGGTAGGGGAGACAAGTGAGAGAAGACCAAAAGCAGTGCAGCACAGGCATACAACCGGGTCAATCTCCGAAAAGCTATATGGTGGAACTTGAGATGGGCTGGATGTGTACTGGTACATAATGCTGATTGGTCTGTAGGAAGGTAGTCAGGGATTCAATTCGTGGGATTAGTGAGTCCGACCTCGCATCTACAGAAAGGACGGGGATAGTACAGGAGCTAATTGCTATCTTCACCACAGCGAAAGGGGACATTAGGTACGATAACGTTCAGTCTACAACGTCACCAAGTCCTGCACGAGTCGTCGGCCAAGGGCGGTGGGATAGAGGGAATACTTTGACCTCAGACCTTGCCCGTTGGAATTCTCCGGAAAAATGGCCACAAAGCAGCGCACAACACCGCTCACAGGATCATTCAACATGCTAACATCTTCTACGAACAGACGTTTGGCTCGCCGCGGCGGCGTGAAGCGGATCTCCGGCCAGATCTACGAGGACGTTCGAGGATCTATTCGTGATCGCCTGAAGCTCGTACGCTTATTATTGCATATCACTGTTGTAGCCTGTACTGACAGTCCCGTGGTTAGATCCTCAAAGATTGCGTGATTTTTTTGGAGCATTGCGAACGGAAGAGTGAGAATCAGACCCTTCATCAAGTAATTATGCTGACGAGCTTTCCTTCGGTACAGCGGTGACCGTGTCCGACGTGAGTACTGCCTTCCTACGCTTTCCGCGGCGCGTTGTGCTAATAAATACAGGTTATCTTTGCTCTCAAGCGCGTAGGTCCCGACTCAATCCACACCTTGGTGTTTTTTCCTGCAACCTATGTCACAAATCTCGCTAACACTTTGGCTGCCTCCAACACAGATGGGCCAACCAATATATGGTACGCTCATCGTGCTTCCCTCATTCATGAACCCAATGCTCATAGTCTTAGGCTTCGACAAGTCTACCTACAATCCGAAGCGCCGTTGAGACGCTGGCCCCCCTTCCAAATCTCTCCCATCTGTTCGCCTAATATTTGCTAAGGAGACGTCTTGAGACGGAATCCGTACATGAATCGAGCGTTCTAGCGGAGATTACGACTGCATGATACCCAGATTTACGAGAAAATGGCGTATCGGTTTCGGTTAGGGGTTTCGATTTGTCACGAGGCAAATGGCAGGATGATTTTCGACATACCCACAAGCTGTATTGTACCTAGCTAGAACATGCTTATGTTCTGGCGCCGGGTGATTTGGGTGGATTGTGGTGGACGGGAAATCTCGTGAATGGCGGGCAGGTGAAAGGTTTCCAAAATTTCTGTTCCCGAGAAAAAAAACTAAAATTAAAATCTCTTTGGATTATACATAACATCCAGCTCCCCTCCCCTCCGTCCCAACCTCCAAAAAAGCAGATTCCCCACCCACCAACTTCCGCAACTTTCCATCCCTACAGCATCTCCCATCCCCACAACCTCATCCCAATAAAACCCCTTTCATCCCCTCCCCCGCCACCCCTCTCATCTCCAAATCTCCCTTTCTTTCGGCCGCATTCCGCACCCCTTCCTCAACCCACACCACCCCTTCCCTCGCACCTCCTCGCCGAAAAAAGTCCTCTCGACAAAATCTCATCGTCTCCCTCTCAAGCCCCTGCTTCATTCGCCGCAACGGAAGAACGAGAGCGCCTTTGGGGCGGTTGTGCCGGTTGAGTTTTGGGAAGGTGGGGTGGATTATTGGTGTGGTGTGGGGTGGGGTGGAATGTTCAAAAGGGGGGGGGGGGTTATAGGGAGAGAGGAAGGGTTTGGTGATGTGGGCGTTCTTGAGCTGAATGGCAAGGGCGTCAGCTTGATGCTTTGGTGTATGTGTGAGATCCCGGGGGGGGTGGAAAGAGTGGGATTGAGAAGGGTAATGAGTGAGTTTTGTTGCGTTTATGCCAAAGGTTTTCGTTGGGCGACGGTGTGCTGGAGTTGGGATTGTGAATGTATAGTGTAAGACAGATGTAAATATTTGAGTCTTTCACATCTATATCCTATCTTCCCACCGGTTTTTTGGGCGTTTTGTTCTAATTTCTGAGGATGAGCACACATGATATTGACGGTGAGGGCGAGGTCATGTCTTGTGATCTAGGGGTCTGAGGGGAGGAGGCTGTGTGCGGTGAATGCTTTCAATGGTCGCGTGATTGACTGATAAAACCGAGGCGTACGTTGCACTGCAAACGTGTTTTAGAGGATGTGGTTGTGGTTTTTTGTCAGAGCTGTGGTTTTCGATCGAGGTAGATGGGTGCGGAATAATTGGATGTTAATATTGATAACGTGTCGGTCTGGAGTTGAGTTGAAATAGGGATAGGGTTGAGGGGGTGTTCGGTTTAGGAGGTGTCGGTGGTTGTGTATATTAATCACAAAGCCCAGATTTTGAGACTGTTGTCGAAAAGGTTTCCTGATGAGTGTGGTTCGGATTTGGTGAAGGATGAAGGGCTTTCTGAGGATGAGGAGGCGCTAGAAGAGTCGTCGCTGTCGCTTTCGCTTTCGCTGTCGAGGATCTTCTCTTGGTTCTGGGCAGGGAGACCGGAGGTGGAAAATTGTCTCTGACCTGAGCACGTCGCCAATACGCTGCCTGTGGGATGAAGCACGGTAGAGCTTACCGCATCTGTTGCGCCCCTCGTCAGCTCATATACTCTTCCCTAAAAAGCGCCACCTTCGCAAGACTCACCATCATGAGCATGAAACTCGAACACAGGTTCCAAAACCCCTTCCTTCATACCGGCTCTCTCCCAAACCCTCACATTACCATCTGTGCCACCAGCCCAGATCTCATCACCTATCAAGTCCACACTAAGCCTCTGATTTGTTCTCGCATTCCTCCCTGCTAACCAGGCGAGTTTCCTCCCAGTACCCCTGATATCCCACACCCCGATGCCATCGCTTCCGCGTTCAACGACGCACAGATACCGCCCGCAGGCGCTCCAGACGAGTTGGGTGATGCCTGTCCCTTGTTGTTCTTTTTTGTCGTCGGTGGTAGGGTTGTGGATGGGGAAGACGGCAATGGTGTCGCCGCGGCCGTAAGAGCCGTAGAGACCCACGCAGCGTGTGAAAGTTCCAGCGGCTAGGATACCACTGCTGCCGATGCTGAGAGCGGAGATGATTCCTTTCACCCCACCGCTAGCGATTGATGAACTGCGCCGGGAAGGAGTAGTTGGCATACGGTTCAGCGGCCCTTCGCCGTTACGGTTGATGTCGAATGTGCTTATAAGACTAGCCGAGCCGGCGAAGAACTGGTGTGGTTGATTGGGCGAGAAAAGCAGCGAGTGCGGCGCGGTGAACACTTCCGTTGTGGGCGACACGAGGGGATACGATGCCACGATCGAGGGACTAAAGGGCGAAAGGAGACGGATTGGGAGGCTGCGGAGGGAGGAGAGGAAGAGAGTGCTGGCGGCATCTTGGAGATTGTAGGACGAAAAAAATGTGGTGGCGTAGATGGGCTCGGGTTGGGGGTGTTGTGAGTGGGGTTTGAGAGTGTGGGGAGTAGATAGGGGGAAGAGGAGATCAGGGGATCTGGCTTGCGTGCGGGGTCAGCAAGGTGGATATGGGAGAGCGGAGGAAAAGAGAATTTACAGGATGAAGGAGCGAAGAGTATTGTCGGCAGTGGAAGTTAGTATTGTGGTACCGTCTGGGGACCTGTGACGAGAAAGTCAACTAGTGGATGGAGTAAGGAGAGGAAGGAGGTACCACTGGGCACTTTTGAAGTAATTTGATCCTATTGATGCTGGATGAATAGGTGCGACGGCGTATTTAGATAGTGCGGAGTTTTGTACTGGGTTGTCTCCCGATCGTGGTATTTCATTTCTTGCTTCTTCGGGATCCAGAATCTGATAGAGATTTCCCGTGGATCCTACAAGGCGCGGTTGGTAGGATGGACGCTCCTCTAGGGCCATTTCTGCGAGAGCGTTCAGCTTCCGTATTCAGAATAGGCACACTTAGAAGAAATGCAATCGTCATGTGGTAGTCCGTGCATGGAAGAAGCTCCGTGCAGTTTCAGAAGTCATAGACAGGAATTAGTGACCTCGAGATCTCAGATGAAAAATGAATAATTTAAAGAACTATGGTACCTAACGCCGGTCACGGAGAAAGGTATTGAACACTGAGCGCGGATACTTCAAAATTAATTTGTTAAGCCAACATACGGAACAGACGACTGTACAAGAAGAATCATAGAGTTCTGAAGTCATTCGTAATCCAAGCAGCTTTGCACTTACCTTAACAGTGTATTTTACCGGTAATGCAGTACACTCCGCAGCAGGCTTCACCCATTGACATCGCCACCAACCGAACCAAGAGAACAGATATCAAAGTCAATCGTTTTAGCGTCGTCTCACAGTCGCCATCTAGGTACACAGAGGGTTCTTCAGCTCGGTCTAGGTCTATTGGATTCTCAAACTTCTTGCGAAGCCATCAACGACTTTCTTCTCCCGCAGTCTCACTGTACCGTAGAAATCTGAGGCTAGATGGCCACCAGACTCCCAGGTCGAACAAGCTGTTACCAGTTCTGATCTCTATACAAGAACTGATGGAAAATATTGCGAGCGTCAATCGATTTCTCAAGGCTTATACCGTCTAATGATCTAATCTGTTGTGGACTGTTATCGATGGTGTGCCCGATGGAACTTATGCATTCATGTAGCAAGAGCTGCGCCTTCTCTTAGTACTAGTCGACCCCTATGGATGGGTATGCAGTGAGTAGTGACATGGCAATATCAAGGTTTCCAATCTTGGTATGAAACAAAGGTGCTGATAGAATTCCGTACCAGGCTTACTATATATGGCTAGCACCAGTACTAGTGCGTAATGGGCGAGCATCAGATTTACTGACTTACCTGCGCCTTTAATATCCAACCCTTTGAGAAGCGGATCGGCCTCGATTGTGCAGAGTGACCTATGGTATACTCTTGGTAACTGACGTTTATCACAAAGCCACCCTGTTGGAGAGTTAGGGTTGTTTTGTTGATGGCCTAATGAAGGCAGTTTCCTTCTTGGTTCTGGAGAAACAATGACAATGCTGTCTCCGATTTCCCCTTGTTTATTGAACTGTTGGGGTAACTATATATGCACGTTCTCCCCTCTACGCTCTACTTCCAGTATCCATTGTCTCCAGAATTTTAATCATATTCTATCCACTATAATAGTCTATCCACTAGTGACCAAACTTTCCTTATCATCTCTCAGCCATTCATAATCAACCGCATCTCTGTCGTTTCGCTTCTCATTTAATGTCCTCCGCCGTCAGAGCAGACTTCTGTTGAAACATGCTATACATACCTGAATAGGACTGCTCCACAGTGTGTTCACATTTTGGCCGATTCGTCAACCAACAACTTCTACATCACCGGCGCCACATTCAACGCCCAGGTCGGCAATATAGCAGACGTACCCTTGGCCGGCGCTACAGTAGTCTTTGGCGGCATCGTTCCTATCGATAAATTTGACTGCGGCACTCTGGGATCTCTCACATGGCCAGCATTCGATGGCATCTCCGAGGTCGCAACCACAGACGACACCATCTGTCACGCAGGCATTGTCAGCTTTACCAGCCATGGTGGTGGCCATACTCCATTAGCAACGCCAATGGCGACATCGGCGGCTGCGTAACAGATCATTCTCAAGCCAATTATTGCATTACCGGACTCAAAGCGAGAAACGGAGGTGCACTGATCCCATGAAGCAACGGATTCTCCGCAGCTTCGCTTTATCGATGCATCTCGCCAAGATGTGCATCCCAGCCTGCACCGTCTCCTCCACCGCTAGCCAATGGGCCACCGGCTAACGGTCCCAGCTGTGGTGCGCCGTTTTGTGGACAGGCTGACCGGGATCCGATGTTTGACCTTGAGAAACAACCTAATGAGCGACATCATCAGTGCGGAAATAATGAAGGGCAACCGAGACCATGAGCATGTTCAAGGGAAATGAAGGTCTGCTGTATAATTAAGGCTTCATCGGCTTTTCGACGAGAATGGTCGTATTATGTTGACGCTGCTTTTCCTTCATACACTTCCTTTTAACCCTAAAGAGACCTTTCTCACTACAGCAGAGGATAGTACTTAAGTGGCCTTGACTGGGACCACAAAGTCTTGGTGTGCTACCGTCATAAGAAAGTTGACGCAGTTGTGACAACTCAGCCCGGAGTGTAGTCTTGATAGCAAGGTAACTAAGTCAGACTAATGAGAGTCCTTGCTTGCTACAATCAACTGCAATGCTCATGTGATGAGACTATTACGAGGAAGAAGAATTCCATAGTATATATTCTCTTCTCAGTACTACTTATTAACATTGAATATTATAGTTTTAGATTCTCATCATGGTATCTGTTCATGAATTATATCAATTAACGTTTCGCTTCATCAACTCCGGCCCAATTTATACAGCTTGGTCAACGATCTCGACTATCTCATAGCGGAAGAACTAGCCCTACCGGCAGCAGAGTTATCAACTTCCATTGTAGATGGCTTCCTACACAGATGCTACCATATAATCAATATACATATACATGCTCTCTCTGCGCCCCATATGCCAACACTTTAATCTTTGCTACAGAAGAGGACAAAGTTCTGCCTTCAGCTCAGTTGAATTCTATATCAAAAATACAGCTTTTGTGCAGTAGCGGCCAAGCTGGGTGATCTAAGGTAGCTTCTGGTCGGGATGAGGAAGGAAGCCTGAAGATCATAAGCGCGCGTGTCCTTGCGCTCGCTTGCACAGCCACCAGGTGGGGTGTAAAGAAAAGACAAGTCGAAAGTAAGATCTTCGATAGGAGTAGCAAGTCCCTGAGAAGCATACATACTGTAGCTCTACACTCGTCTACGGTCTTTTTGTTATAAGCGTCTTCACTCCATCAGGGGAGTGGTAAAAGTCGTGGAAGCAAAAGCGATAGAGTCACTCCAGAATACGTCGATTATGCTTCCACGACTTTCATCGCCCCGTGGTGAAATGTCTATCCGAAATAGCATTCATAGCTTTTGGCCCTCCAGGTTGGTCGATGTCTTCGACCCCGACGACCGCCCTCGTTCGAAATCCTAATATAGCAATCAATATTAATTCTGTCGTCATTTGATGCAGGCAATAGTCTAGTGAGCTAATGCTCATAATCAGGGCAATATGTCGATGTTCCTCGCGTGCATACACGCTCGCAGCAATAACGCACTATTTATAAAAGCATTACCTGCATTTCGGCTGTGCGTGATGCCTGCATGTGCTCCTTCAACTGTTTCAGCCTCGACGCAGACTACCACAGCCGTTGTCCTCATTTCATTAACAGAAGAGCGTTCGCCGGGATTCTTGTTCTTGAGAGCTTAGGGTTGAAAACAGCTCCCGCGTCGTGCATGACAAAATTATGGACCACCAGTATATACAACTTCCGGCTAAATCAGTTCAAGAGCCAAGCTTGTCATTCCCGGATGGCAAGAACCTACTGACCGATGTAGAAGAAGCTAGCTCGGCTGGCCTTAATCTCCTCCCAGGCTCTAGAAACATATTTAGCCGGACTGACCGCGCCAGCGCTGGCACAGCTCAATTCTTGATTCCAAGGAAGCCAGTGGGGAACAACCAGCAAACCCGAGGCAGCCAGCCAGTAGGAAGCAACCAACTGGTGGGAAGTAATCAGGCAATGGGAAAAAGTCAGCACTCGACACCCATATTACAGTCAACAAAGACACATGCTCGCGGGGCTCACATCTTCAAGAATTGGTGGATGGAGATTAGTGCCTGTTTTCTCTTCTCTACGGCCCTTGTAGCCATCACCGCAACACTGCACCCACTTCAAGGAGAACCGTTGCCAAAATGGCCATATCAGATATCGGTGAATACCTTGATATCTATCAACGTGGTCGTGTTGAAGGGAACCGTTCTGCTGGTGACTGCAGAAGGTCTTGGTCAGCTCAAATGGAGATGGTTGCAAAACAACAGGCCACTGGAAGATCTTGTCAAATACGATCAAGCCACACGCGGTCCGCTGGGAGCCTTGAATTTGTTGTGGCGATTGCGTCTTCGACACCCTCTATCCTCTGCTGGGGCTCTGATATCCTTCGTTATACTCGCGGTCGATCCGTTTACGCAACAAATCATTCATTATTATGACTGCAGTGTACCTATGAATGGATTGCAGGCGACTATACCTCGGACGAATTTTTATAACCAGCGAGATTGGCGAGATTGGAACAAGAGCAGCCAGGGTCTCGGCACGAATGGGTGGGTTGATCCTGGTCTGCAGGCCGCCATCAGCGATGGTATCATTTCCCCGAACGGACTTGTGAGTTTCGAATGCCTCACAGGCAACTGTACATTCGAGAAGGAGTATGACACAGTCGGCTACTGTAGCAGCTGCACCGACGTCACAAAGAACTTAACCATCCGCTCGACGGTTGTTAAAAGCAACTACACAGGCGTCTTTTTGGAAAGCACTCCGAATTCAAACGGAACGACAGTCACTCGAAACTTGACGGAGTCCGGGATCACGGGAAACACCAACATTTCTGTATCGACATCTCTTCCCTCGGGCCTATCTGTTTCGACTTATCCGGGTAGAAAATTCAATCTCACAGCAATGGGAGTCTTTGAACAGCCAGAGGGCTCAGAAGACTTGTACCGAGTGGAGATAATTTCAGGGAAACAATTCTTATTGTTTGATCCAGCAACAGGACAGCCTCCTACGGGATGCGATACAGCTGCCACAAATGATACTTGGTATTGCAAAGGGTATGGTGCAGCAAGCTGTTCATTATCTCCATGTGTGCGCAGTTATTCTTCGACAATAGAAGCCGGTGAGCTTCACGAGACTCGAGTGTCTACTAGTAACAGCACAAGAAGCAGCTGGGGACACACGGTCCCACCTCCACCAAATCGATCGGATCCCTTCCAGACGAGTTATCGACCATACCTTGGTATGGTTGACACAACGTGTTTGTCTGCTCATGAGCGCCAAAGTCTATTAAACGTTGGCTATCATCTCGACTCAAGCACTAGATGGCTGGCATACAATTTGACCTTTGATCCGCCGTCTCAAAAAATATCTAGCAATGCTTCGTTTCCTGAGTCAATGTTAGTCAGCGAATGCATTTACATTATCGACCATCTTCTCGTTGTAACTCTTTGGGAGACTTACCTGAAAGATTTTTTCCAGGCTACTGTCGAAGGAGACTCATTCAATAGTGATGTAATCGAAACTTTGAGAGGATCCCAAAACCTCCAGACCATCTACAACTACGGCGACGTGAGCTTTGATCGAGTCAATAGGACGTTCCAGAACATCTCAGACTCTATAACGAGTTTCTTCCGACAAAAAAGAGTCTCCCAATACAGCAACCCAGCAAAAGGTGTGGTGATGCATAATCGAACTTGTCTCTCTGTGCAATGGGCCTGGTTGGCTTTCCCGTCCATATTAGTGCTGTTGACCCTGATTTTTTTCGTCGCCATAATCATCGACACGAGACCGATGGGAAACCGCGGACCGGTTTGGAAATCCTCGCCGCTTGCACTCGCTTTTCATGGTCTTGAGCTGCCGAACAGACATGAGACGGGCGTTGGTGATATCGAGGGCATGGAAGCGTTGGCGAAAGACATGGTTGTTAGACTTGGCACTACCGAAAAAGGGTTGAAACTCGTGGAGTCGGAGAACGAACACACCAAGAAGAAGTGAGGCAAAGAGAACGGTTTCTGCTGCCAGAGTTTCAGCACTCTGACCGGCATCTGTTGAAGAAAGTCGTTACAAATATGAAGAAGCAAACGCGGCTCCGAACGCCGTATGGCTAAGTCTTTGAGTGTTCTTAGTAGATCCTGGGTTTGCAAATCAGAACGCTTGGACCCTGGACTGGCGCTGAGCATGTTGTAACAAGATCGAGAGTCTTTGCCTTACTCGAGAAGGAAATTGATATCACCAATACGATAGTCGAAGCACTTATACATATACGTTCTTTCAGAATATCATGTTAAGATAGGCTTAAGCGTTGATTGAATAGATTTCATCATTATTGAAAGAGATAACAGAGGGAAGAGAAGATCTTTTCTTTGTTTAAGTAAAACCTTACTCCTTTTTAATATAGAACATTCGAAGCAGCTATCCCAATATTCGATAAATGACACGAATGAATCCCAAAAGACGATATTTGTACATCGTCGTATAATAATTACACTTTATAGGGCTAGAAAAAGAATAAGTGTTTGAAACACTAAACACTGCACTGAATACTTCGTACTTTTCAACCCTTCAAAAAGCAAGATGAAAGATCGACCTCAATCCTGCAAACTAGCCATTGGCATACCTCTAGTACCCGACGTTTTTTCAAACTACGATGTCAAAAAATCTCGGGATATTTCTTGACGAAGTTTCGCATTCAGCGGTCGATTCTCTATCATGCGTCTAGCGTAGGCAGTACTTCTTCTAGCATGAAGCTTTGTCTTTCCGGTGAAACAGTGAGAATGTCCTCCTATTTGGTAAGATGTGGAATTGTCGAAAAGTACTATCAAGATTTTATAATAAAAAATATATTTTGTCAAGGTTTTATATCGACTAATATTCTACTTTCATTAGATTCGGTTTAAAGATTATTTCTAGTCCATTTTCATCCAGTTTGAGCAAGACGTTTGGAAATGGTCTCGTTAGCGGAAAAAGTTGCTTCTGCATTCACTGACCTACTACTGGTGGCCGCCTACCGGGCGTTAGGATCATACCGCACTTTGCGGTGTAGTGGATGAGAGAAGTCAAGGTAGCTTGGACGACGCACAGCGAAGGCAGTATTTGCGAACGTTTTACCATGGGCACTGATTAGCGCGCAGGAATTCTCGGATGGTTGTACGCAGTAGATGCCAGTCTCAATTGAAGCGAACACATCTGCTCGTGGGATGATTAATTCGCTGTTTGGTGAATGGTCGCAGCTCCCGAAACCCGATCTCGAGGCTAAGCAGCGCTCTTAACAATCATATCAAGCATCCTATGCCTCACCACCGCATCCTCGAAATCCGCATATTTCCCCTTTTCGCCCTTCGCAAATACCTCATACACCCTCGCCACATTCGTGCCCGGAAACCCTACCTTATTTACATGTTCCTCCTCCCTGATCCCCTCCTCCCATCCCACCTCTTCAAATCCCGCTTCCTTCGTCCTCACCCTCAACTTCGTCCCTGGTGGCCCAAACTGCCACTGCACTTCTGGCGTAACGATCTCAATTTCCCCTTCGGTACCCGTGATCAGCCAGTGCATACCGTTGCCGTCGACGGAGGCATTGGAGCGGAAGGTTAGGGAGATGAGGGCGGAGGAGGCGAGGGTGCCGTGGAGAGAGACGTGGTCCGGCGAGGTTTTGGGGTGGTTGGGGGTGACGATGGTGCCGGAGCCGGAGAGGAGGGCGATGGTGGGGAATTGGGTTGTGATGAGGGAGTGAAGGGAGGTGGGTTCGCCGAGGAGGAGGTGGAGAGTGTCGAGGACTGGATGGGGGTGAGCGGAGAGGTCTTGATTGTGTGGAGGTGGTTTGGAAACGTGGAGTTAGGGAGACTTACAGTGGCCTAGTTGGATGGTGAAGACGTTACCACCGCTGTTCTTGTCGAGGTAGTATGCCGCGTCGGCTGGGAACTTATCGGTCGGGATCCCGGAGAAGGTACCGATAACCGTCGTGCTCATCACTTTGCCGATCCGACCGCTATCAAGAACCTCCTGTACCTTGGCGACCAGCGGACTCGCACGTGCCTGTAATCCCACGACCGTCTTTACGCCTTTGGTCTTCGCGAGGTCGGCCAGCTCTTTTGCCTCGGCTGTATTGACGCCCAGGGGCCACTCGACGAAGACGGCTTTGCCGGCCAGCAGAGCGGGCTTGGCTAGCATGTAATGTCTTCCAACCTGCACGGAGACGACGACAAGATCTACTTTGGGATCTTGGGCCAAGTCCTCGGGGCTTCCGTAGGCTTTGACGTCGGGTGGAAGGTTATGGTGGACAATGGATGCTTTGGCGGACTGAACAGTCGAATTGCATAGAGCAACAAGCTCGTAATGGGGGGATGCTAAGATCGCGGGGAGATGCGAGCTGCTTGCCCACATACCGGGTTGCAGTGGGTTGGTTGCAGTTGATAGGCCAATTAAGCCGACACCAATGGGCGACATGCTTGGATTGTGCGGTTGACTTTGTTGATGCAATGGCTGGCAACGAGTAAGGTCGTTCAGAGGATGTAGTATGATGATGTTCAGGAGGAAATCGTTTGGAAGGGAAGCATCTTCTATATATACGGTCTTGATTCCTTGCGGAATTCCGGCGGATATACATTTGGTGGGATAATACTTCTCGAATCCTCCGGGAATTCCGTGAACCATCTGCAGATCCCAGATGACAAAGACAGGTTGTAGGTAGCGGACCAATCTTATAGATTAACCTCGCAGAATTGAACAACCAAGGATTTTATGCCTGGATATCGCGTAAGCTGATCTTGAATTCCGAAATCCATCCGAACTCCCTGCGTGCCTAAGGCATCAAGGAAGCATTGAAAATCAACGTGCCGAACGCATCAAGGTCGTTGCACCACTCCCCCATATCGATATCAAGTTTGGAATCATCGTCCGCAATCTCTTGTGACTGTCGTAATCCTTTCAGGTCGCCGTACGTCAGGCACACGTCTCCTTTCCTAGTGTCAAGATACTCGCTGTATTTTGCTCGCCAAGCTGGTGCGGATTTGGCCTCCCACAGCCCTTTGCTGCAGGGCAATGGAACGCTGTTTTGGCCGCTGCAGTCAGACGGCTGGTGCTTTTCCATATGGACATTGTAGAGCATATCCAGCATAAACAGAACACTGAACATCCTGTAAAAAAAGAGGTACCAATTAGGCCAAGATACAATGTCTGCAGCAGCTGCCACGTACCTGCGCTTAGACTCCATGAAAACCCAATCCCGCCAAGCGGGAATCTTCCCCTGCTGTTCTTTCTCGCAGAGGTAATCCCCATGACTGTACAATCTGTTGGCAGTCTCCTAGATTTTCGTATAAGGTCAGTAAGTCTCTCGTCTTCTGAATTTTTGGATTGGGTATTTCGCAAAGAGACATTTTTGAAGGAGAAGCTCAATTAGGAGGCCTGAGGCACTTTGCCATGCACAATAAGGGATTCAACCTACCCCCATTGTCACAATAAGCGGCACGTCTATGGACGTAACGGGGACTTCCGTTTCATTCAAGCGTAGAAGGATGTAAATAAGGATGGCTTGAAGCGCGGATAATAATTCCCAGTCATTATATTGCTTGAACTAATGATTTGATACCCTGACTTAAGCGTTTTTCTTGGGATCACGAAGAAGTAGAATACACACCTCTTTATACAGCCTCTGTTGTTCTGAGCGGATGGTTCTCCATATGAATGCATTATTTTCGCCGGTCTTAGTAAGGAACATCTGGACGATACTCGAACAAACGGCCAACGGTTCCGGGAGACAAGTTTTGTCGTCATAACAAACGCAGTCATTGCCTTTATTCTTTGGCTGGTATGGATGGATATAACGTGGAAGAACAGAATTATTTGTCATGAGCTTCGGAAATGAGCTAAGCACTGCCATGAGATACTTGGCTGTGAATAACGTGGAATTCGTAGCAAAATTTCTTGGAAGAAATAGTCCAGGTATATTTGGGTCTGGTAAAATCGCTAGTATCCTGGGTGAACTTTGGACCAAAGCCCGGCCCCCAGACGGGAGGCTATGCCCAGGCATTGACGGCGGTGATGGACTCCTTGGTTGGCTCTGGGAATCTTTGTCCAGCAACATTGGATATGAGAATTGGACGCGCGACTGCCGCGATGGAAAATATGTTATCCCAAGATCTTTCATACCTGTTGGGCGATCTGTAATGGTGTTTAAATTCTCAAAGGCAGTAGCAGACTGATCATCCTCTATCCCAGACCGACCTGCGTCCCAAGAATGAAGCCCAAAGTCCCAATCCAGGTCGAGTTCATTTTGCAGACCATTTTCTAGGCCTTGGCCTGGCAAAGCGTCAAGAGCGACACGCCGCGGATCTTGTGATGCCATACCATGTTGAAAGGTATCTAAGTGCTCAGCAAGCACTTCCGCTGCTAGCGAAGAGCTAGATGCCATTGATGGCCCCCTATGATTATTCACTGTAGTCCCATGACTAGTACTCTCTGCTGCTTGATTGTACTCCTTTGAGTTAGAGACAGATGAGGCGTATCGTTTCATCTCGTAGGCACATTCGATCCTTCTCATCTCGCATCTTGAACATTTAGGAGCGGCCATGTTGCAGCGGGTCTTGGCGAGTCTGCATGAGGCACAAGACTTCTTCCTCGTTGATTCCGCAAGCATCGTCGCGATTTGGTGTTGAAAGGTAGATACAAAAAGCACATTCAGGAAAGATTTCTCCTTGATGAATGTTTAGAAACAGCATTTGTATTGCTGAATGGCGCTACCGTGATGGAAGCCAGCATAGATTGATAGCCTGGCTTCCTAGTTACTTCGAGGTCTTGATAATGACTTTGTCCGAACTCGTTTGAATGAAAATACAATCGCAACAGAGAAAGTGCAATCGGTATTCGGTAAAGACTGTGCCAGGGGAAAGTCATCCACAGTCCTTCCTGGATCAATGCCTATCAAGGTCTTTAATCGGTATGGTACCGAGATCATTACGGAAGTCCGAAGTCAATTGATGGAGGCTGAGAAGATGAAGATCGATAGGCTCGCTAGACAGGAAGGCCGCATGCAAGGGTAAAGAAGTCATCTAAAAGCGCAATTTCGTCTTTTCCGCACGGATCACCTCCGTCCCATCAGTCTCTCTGGTTCACACTGCCTTCCCTCTTGCTCGTTTTAACACAGCAGCAGTTCGTCTTGTCACCTTGCTTCGCCACGCCAGCCTCTATTATGCCATTTGTACGCCTGGAACTGCTGGGAGACCATCGCAGTCGCTGGAAGCCAAGAGGACGCTTATCACTAGAGCGGATAGGGCTGCGCGATAAGAGCTTCCTGGCCAGTCTTCGAGGAACGTGGGAAGATATTTAAGCTCGAGCCCGCCATGTCCGTCTGCTGTGAGAGCTTGGGCCCATATGAGCAGAAATCGGGTTTGACCATGGCAGTCGCACGCAAACTACTTCACCCTTCCGACCTCGAGGTCTTTGACTGGGATTTTGGGAAACTCGGTAACAGCATCCCGGGTTACAGATACGGTGCGAGTAAGGAGACAGTCCATTTCGTCGATTCCGCCATCCTGTCATTTTTTCCACATGTCAATCCGTCGATATACTCATAGGACCATGTGCTAAGCTCCTCGCAGCGTTCCTCTCCACCCTCCGCACAAACATCCACCTCTCAAATTCCGACTCCCTCTCCTCCAGTACAATGTCCACTCCCACCTCCCCACCTCAACCCTCCACCCTCCTCTCCCACCCGAACCCTTCTCCACTCTCCATCACAACGCCCGCCTCGCCAGAAGAACCCTCCCCGGCACCCCTCCCAGCCCTCATGACCATCGCCGCCACCACGCCCACCGACCGCGTCGAAGCCCTCCGTCTTATCGCTGACTCCGTCGCCCAACAACGTCAAATAGCCTCCTACGCAGTGATCACGCATCCTGCTTCCCTGGCCACGATCCTCTGCCTGCTCGCAATCCTGGCCAAGTACTTTGATTTTCCTGTCTTCCTCACCACGACTACCGGCATCATCATGGCCTTCCTGCTCGCCGTCCGTGTGGCTTCAGGCCCGTATCTTACACACGCCGAAAACATCAATTGGAATTGGCTCGTGGAAGGCTCTTCGTTGGCCGGCAACAGCGACACCAATAAGAAGAACAAGGGCGAAGAATTGATTGTTTTAGTGACCAAATGGGGCGAAGAGATCATCGGCGCCCTAGCGATGAGGCTATCCAAACGAGATAGAAGAGCTTATATAAAAGCCTGGACCGTAAAATTGCGATTCCGTGGCAAAGAAATCGGGCGGGCCTTGTTGGAAGAAGCCGTGAAAATCGCCGTGAGCGAGAAGGGTTGCAGGGGCATTGAATTCGAGGAGGAGCATGCTAGTGAGTATCATCTCTCTCTTCCCATCGTGGCCGCCGGAACTATGCTAACGCATATCTTTCCTTCCCTTGCAGATTTTCACCGCGTCCTCCCCACCTTCTTCAATGCCGGTTTCGACAAGCGGGAAGGACGGGCGCGGAAAGCGCTGGCGGATGTGATGGCCGAGCAGAAGAGGAAGAAGAATTAGGGCCTTGGTATTTACGCCTCTTAGCTAGAAGCGTGGAGAGTATAGTATAGAAATGGACTGTAGTGTGTTTGTGAGAGAAACTTCTTGGATATAATTTCGGTCGAGCTAGAGAGGACTTAGACGGTTGGTGAGATACCCCCATAAATAGCCTCTTTTTCTTTTACTGGGTATATATACTTTCTTATCAATAGAATATTCAATCTCGGCAGTCCCCTCAAAAGATCCACCCACTATCCACCCACTATCCCCTCCCACCAACCACCCGACACCCAAAAGCCCAACCCCCCCTCTCCCACAAACCACCAGAATCTCCCGCGGCACTTGTAACCAGAACGTCAGAACCCGTTGTGCTAAACATCCATAGCGCAGTGAGCCCGCCCGAAAGCTTTTGGATTTGGAGATTGGGGGGCGGTGAACAGCAACTGGAATAATTTGGATGGGGCGGGGGAGGGGGAGGGAGGGGGGATCAGGAAAACGATGAGGAGAGGAAGAAGAGTAGGTTGGTTGTTTTCAGAAACTACGGGACAGGGGTTTGAAAAAATGCTTTGAGGGTTTGATCGCTAGTTGTACTCGTAGTTTTGTACAACGATATCATACATACAGCTTTTTCCCCCATCTCGCTGCCGTTTTTTTTTATCTCTAGCCCCGAATTCTTTTCCTTCCTTCTCGTTTCTTCCTCGGGGCTTTGTTTTGGATTTTGTTTTTTTCGTCCGGCAAAAATCCCCCAAAAGGGTAATTGCGATTTTCCAACACTTTTGTTGATTTTTCTTTCGTTTTTTCGTTGTTATCATCTGCTATCGCTGGGGGGCTGGCTCTAGTGTTTATCGCTCTCTACCCAGACGTCGCAATTTCCACGGTCTCCCTTTTCCGGCGGGCCCTGGTTCAGCGTTTTACGGGGAAAACAAAATTTCTTCTTCTCTGTGCTGATTTCACTTCTTCGTCCAGCTGTCCAGTCTCTGCCAGTTCTCGACCTTTGATGCTTGATGCTTGGTGCTTGGTGCTTGGTGCTTAGTGCTCTAACCCTTAACCCTTAATCTCCGATGCTTAGACCTCACTCACCCACGCCCTCGATTCTGACTCATCCACTCTCAACTCCCAGAAACCAAGGACCTCATCATCGTCTCATACCTGATAACACTTCCCTAACTGATCCTTTTGTCCGACGGAAGAGGAACGAGGGGTTGATAAAAGAGGCCCAAAGTAAGGAAGTTAAAAGGGCGAGTGAGGGAGAGAGGATGAATTGAAAGAGAAGGAGGTAGGAAAAGGTAATGAGGATGTTGGGGCGGTGGTAGATTGAAGGCTCTGCTTTATGGTTGGTGGTGTTGAATCTTCGGCATTTTGATAGTAAATTCTCATCACACCGATCACCTCAGCTTTCTCTCTTTCCATCCTTCCTTCCGTCACCCTTCCCATCATTCTTCCTATCTTGCTTTCTACCTCCTCCCTTGCTGTTCCTCTTTCGCCAACTTCTCACCTCTCAGCGAAAAGTCCTTCTGATATCCGGAAACTCGCCAGTGCAACGACACCCGAAATGCCATATTTGAAGTCGAGGAACGAAGGTCTTCGAGTTGTGTCGTCATGTCATCGGTTTGTGGGCCAAATTATTCATAAGAGACTGGTGTATTGTCGGATGGTGTTTTGAAATCAAGGAAATCCGCTAGTAATGCTGGGTTTGCAGTGTCTATTGCGGATTCTGGCTCCGCTAGGTTGGAAGACCTTCCTCGGCAGGTATATATTAAGGATTGCTTGAAGCATGTCAGGGTCGATCTTTTTCTCGGAGTCTTTGGGGGGGTTTATAGCCAGCCTCTGAAGAGGAAAGAAAAATAAGAATGTCAACGAGTTGTATTCTTTCACGAGCTTGGAAGCGAAACCTCAGACCGAATGTCAGCAGAATCAATTCGCGCTCGTCAAGGGCCGGATTGCGTTTCTGGGCCAAGAGAGTTGATTTAATAAGGTATTCGACGGTAAGGAGCGTGCAGAAGAGACATTCCGTCAGTTCGGCGACTTGAACAGAGCAGTAGATGATTGGGTCTGATTGCGATTCTGGGTGTTCTATATATTGTTCTGAGGTGTAGCCTGCTAAAGGGAGAGCCGAAATTTCACGGTAGGTAAAGAGCTCTTCAAGCTTCAAAATCAAGAGGGAGCTTTCAAGCTCACCCAAGGCGGAGAGGGCGTACACTGTGTAATCCAGACCAGCTCATCCTTATTACATTGCTACTCTGTGATTGCTCAACATTCATATGCGTATGGATACGATAGTGAGATCAAGTTACCGGGAGAACGAGTATACAGCAACACATGGGGGACGCCACCTTAAAGTAGCCCATTTGGGAACTATCTACTAAGAAAGCTAAGACACTGCAATGAATACTGGAAGGTCTTATTGAAAGTATATAGAACAGCAAAGCCTGGAACATTCCGATCGAAACGTGAGAAGCGCTTGCTCGTGTTGGGATGGTACAAAAAGGAGACATGATAAGCTCGAACGACCATACTTCAAATGAGGGAGTGTATAGAGGTTGAGAAATTGAATATTGTCCGCATAAAGCTTACCGAGCGCGATTGCTAGGTCTGCAAGAATACCCAGGGTATTATCTCTCAACAAGCTGATCGCTTTTGATTTCTGTTTGAGAGCTTGATCAATCGTGATCTAATCAGTAAACGTGCCAGAACCCCACAAGCTTAAACGATCCGCCACCGGCTCGAAATTTGCCTTTCGATTCGGAAAGCGAACCACGATGGCTCTTAGGGTACTGAGACAAGTCGAGTGTAGAAGCTGAATTACTGGAGAGTACACTTTGGCTTCTTGGGTTTGGTTTGACGGATTCCCCTGGCTATGAGACATAATAGGGTACTGTGCGTTCGCTCTCGGCTGGCTCGCCTGAGGCAGTGGCCCGCTTGGTACTGATTGTGGCCGCCGTACTATATCGAACGGATGATTCGGCTGCGATGTTGGCTCTGACGTCTCCAGGATCTGATCCGCTCCAGATAAACTAACATAATACCCCGGCGCAGGCGGTGCAATTGTCAAAAGCCCATCATTACAAACCTTCAAAGTATCCAAAAGATCGGTTAGTTGTCTTCCACTATCACGGGCAAACTCAATTCGCTTGATAATTTTCCTAGGAGTATTTTCCCATGCAGATGGTTTTCGGGAGTCTCGACGCCATAATTTTTAAAAAGCTGTTCGGACGCGGCCATGTGATTTTTCATGGGCTGAAGTATTGGAAGTAAAAAGTCTCTGGCATTGGTGGGAAGTTTTCCATCAGGGTTTCAGCGTCCTCTCGTGTTTCGACGCCCATACGCCGCTTCCATTCCGCGTATCTTGCTTTTTCTGTGATTAGGCAGACGTATAGCGCATTCGACATTGCTCAACATGAAACCTGGCATGACACTTTGCAGCTAAACGGCGCTACTGATGCGAGAGAAGATCAGCTCTGGGATCTTCAGCTGATTTCAGTACAACGTTGACGCCGCGATAGACGTTGTCAACGAACACCAGAAGGTTAACCACGGCAACGATAGCTGACACAGGATCCATTTTTCTTCATAGGATGACCAGTATCAAAACGAAACGTGGAATCCAAAAAGACTGAAGAGGATGAGATGGGGTAAAAGAAAAGTGGAAAATAAATAGCAACTTGACCGTATGAGCTATTAGTACGCTGACAACACTACGTTTCCAAAACGGGCGCTCACCTGTGCAAGTACATAGCCCGCTCACGTGATCGATGTGCTGGAACAAGGCTGAAAGAAAGAAAGATGGTGGGTGTGTCCTACAGACACCAGGCTGCATAGATCTAGACTTGAGGCTGGGGATCGCCACCCTCATCCTCACCAAGTCACCCATCGTCTTGCAGGGGCTTGGCCTATCTTGAAGATTATTAGCCGCCTTCTTTGGCTTCTACGTCCGAACGTAGGCATGTAATTTGTGACTTGTCGCAGCAAGGCTACAGAGAGGTCACAACTTTAGTACGCGTGGGGTTAGGCTGAATGATTGATCGGAAAGGGCTGGACCTCAAAGCTTTATGGATTCCAATAACGTGTGAAAATGTTCCACCTCGCTCTTTCATGACGTGTAAAATCTCGCTGTCCAAGTAGAAGCGACAACGCGGAAATGGCAGTCGAACCCATTAGCATCTCTCTTGCGGCCCTCGCAATACTAGATCCGGCGATCAAAGCTTGTCGAAAAGCTTACGGAGTCTATAGGCTCACCCAGAATTTCGGCGAGCATTATGTCGGAGTTCAGCATCGATTCGATGCAGAGAAAGCTCGATTGGAAGTGATAGTGGAGGCGCAATTGTCCTTTATTACCAATGGCAATCTCGTTAGCGATATCAAGAGGGAACTCGGGTATATGAGGAAGAACTTCTAGGCTTGTCATGATTGATTAGAAGTATTGGCAAGCATGAATGTAAGTTTACCTATCTGATTCTCCCCTTTTGGAGGTCTTCCAAGTGGAAGAAAAGCTGGCACTTGTGTGACACAGTTATCGAGGATTCGTCGATGTCAAGTTCCGAGACTTTGCATGGCAAAAGCCACGCCAAGAATGCTGATGCGAATTTTTTCAGAATCTGCATCTCAAAAAGTCTAAAGCATACCCAAGTGGAGGCTCCCTTCCGCCTACCAGCTCTACGGATCGCAGTGACCTAATTTCTGAAACCAGCAACCTCACAACACCTTCTCCGTTGCCACAAGCAGTAGAAGGAGAAGATATAACAGCAGAAGCCCAGATAGGCAAAGTCAAATGGGTTGCCAAGCAACGGATTGTCTTTCTCAATCATGTCGATGATTTGCGGACGAACAATACTTTCATCCAAAACGTTGCGGAGATGAAAGCACTGACCGCTATTCATGACCTTTTAGCCTATCAGTTTTCAAAGGAAAGATTCCAGACGATGTCTTGGCTGTAGAGGATTCTTTGCGGCGCCTTCATAGTGCTTTCGTCGCATCTAACAAAAGCACTTCAACACACAAACCTCTTGGCCTAAGCGTTTGGATACTCGAAGCAGCAGACTGCCTTCGAACTCGAAAACGGTTGCTGGTACAGCATAATTATCTCCAGTTTCGCGACGACTCCACTGTCTATCCTCTTCAATTCCCTGCCGAAGAAGAGACAGACAGCAAAATGGTGCTCGCAGAGAGACATTGCTTGCTTCGAAAATTCCACCAGATCTTCAATTTGTAACTGAAAACGACGTAAGCCTTCCTGCTGAGCTGTGCAATCTAGATCCAGGCGCGGACGAATCGTTCAGACCTATTGGCTGTATCGTTACTCCTGGCGTGTCATCCGACAAATACCAGCTAGTCCAGGATATCAGTATCTCTTAGGAAATTCAGATTACCCTCAATGATTTGATCCGAGATACCAAGAAATAGAGGAGTTACATCGATCTCGCATTACGACTGGCAATATCGTATGTGTATTTCACATCTTGGGGCACCTCTCACACCTAACCTCGGCTTTCTGACTACCGATATTACAACCCTGCTCAGGAAGACAAGAAGTTCCTTGGGCCGGAACATATCCTGATGCCTTACCTTGGCGTAGGCTTCGGAAGCAAGCCTCCTAAAAAAAGTACCATCGACATTGGCGGCTCTGCAAGCCAATCGCTCTTTCAAGACGAAGCTACGACTAGCCTCGGCCTTCTTCTTCACCAGATTGGATGCTGGGCGCTCATCAAAGAGGAAGATCTCACGAAAGCAAGCAACGTAGCCAAAGCGAACCGAAACGAGCTCCTTCTCGCAGCAGGTATGCCTTATACGCAAGTTGTTGGATTATGCCTTGAGTCGAAAGAAGTCGATCACGAACCCCCAGGCTAAGGCTGATAGGGTTTACAGAAAAGTCGTCGTACCATTGCAGAAGCTAGTGGATGAACTGAGATGGGTCTGATGGAAGAAGTCCAGTCCTCCACCCATTAAGCGCAGGAGATGCTCCAGTAGTCTAATATATCGAGTTATCCGACTGTGAGGGCTTCAAGTCGCCAATTGCCTAAATTGTCAAGTCGTTGTGCGATATCCCACACCACTCGATTCAAGGATGGTAAATTACCTTGGGTAAATCCAAGGTGGCGAAAGTCCTCATGTCCGAACCTCTTAGGTACGTCTTGCATGCGAACGTTTCGTGGGGCGCATGATGTATATTACATCAAGAGGTCAGGTAAGCGCCTTGAGGTGCAGAATCAAGATAAAGTTCTGAGGCTCATAGGCAAACCCGAGCTTGGCCGGTTAGCGACCCAGTCATGAAAAGCCAACGTGTTGTATGGCGGCTGATCGAAGGAGTAGTGTTCGATCAATGAGTCAAGATTAGGTTCTGAGGCTTCTTCTTGCACGACACCGTCAGCCTGTTGTACGGCGGATGAGCGAAAGCTTATTCAGAACTTTGCGCCCCCTTTGCAAGGTGGAATTGTTCGGTCAGTGGGTCGAGATTAGGTTCTGAGGCGTCTTCTTGCGCAACACCGTCAGTGTGGGAAGTAAGCCATCGGTACCCAGAGATTCAACTGCTGGGCCCTGCTGTGTGACCAACAACCAGGAGGCTTACTTTGACTCAAGTTGGTGATCTTAGTTAATGGAATCGTCACTTGATCGATGAATTCAATTTCTGCGAAGGTAGTATAATATTGTCAAGCTATTAGGTCTCAAATTATTAAGCTGTTAGGTCGTAACAGTATTTGCAACGCCCGAATTGTTGAAGTATGAATGATTTGTGGTAGACTCATTTAGACGGTGGTAGTATACGATTAAGGAATATTGGAACAGAACATCATGAAGTCCTTAATAACATAAAGAAAGGCCAGCTCTCAACGATGTGCTAGGAGATCCCCTAGACACCGGGTGTTTTGAAATCTGGGTATGCAGGCCAGTTGCCCAATTTACCAGGGTCGCCCCCAATGCGGACCCACTGGGAATTCGATGGAGTTGGGCCGTCAAGGACGAAAAGCTGGAACCAACCCGGTGGGGAAATGTTCGCGTTTGGCGGCGCCGTGATAGTGCAAGTATTCCCGGCGCAAGACACGGCCGGGAAGATGGTCTTCTGACCCATACTATTACCGTGCGTACTGGAGACGGCGCCGAGTAGCGAGACCTTCAAATTGGCAGTAGAGCCGGCGGTGACAGTAATCTGGTACTGCTGACCGTAGGCCCAATCCTTATTCGCGATTGTGTAAGACGGTCTTGCCAGGCCAGACAATAGGTATGGCGGTACAAACACCTCCACACGGTATTCTTCCGGGTTCTTACCGTCCTGCGGATCCGACCCAGAGACTAGAACTCGTCCGTCCTGGAGGAGTATGGCCTCTGAGTGATAGAGACGAGCCACTATTGTATTTGCCATGATAGACATGCGCTGATTTACTGGCTTTGAGGGATCATAGAGAACAGCACCAAGGTTAGGGTTGGTTGCAAGACCAAATCCAGCAACGCCTTGTTGTGCGCCATTACAGATAAGGTATGTGCCGTCTGGGAGCGCCGTTATCGATGGCATGACGCGCTGCGATGGCATACGCTCCAGTGTCCATTGTGGGTTTGCTGCATCTGGCTGGGTCGATACGCAGTTGTCAACTGCGATGGACGCGCCAGAATTCGACCCACCACAGATCAACACTGTCATCGGGTCTGTGTACGGGGCGCGCTGAGGCATTATCATCATCGTCCCTTCATAAGGGTAGGTTCGTCCGCTCAGGACATTGTTGACAGACCCAGGCATATTCGGAAGTGTTTTGATAGTTGCAAAACTATTGGCGTCGATGATTCTAGCCTCATTGTAGTAGCCAATAAATATTCCACCAGAGGGAAGAACTGCCAGGAAGGGATAAAGGTTGTTGGGATTAGTGCGTAGAAGGAAGTCCTCCGTAACAACCGGGCCAACTTTCGGAAGAAGTTCGAGTGATGGGACGGCGGGACCGTTAGACCCAGTTTCGCCTCCGACGATAAGGATAGATCCATTCGACATGATCATTGCAGATGGATACCACCGTCCGGCTTGAAGCGAGAGCTCATTGACATTTTCCTGCCAATCGTTTACACCTGGAACGCCAGGGGATCCATCGGGCCAGTATATCCTTATTCCAAACGTTGAAGGCCCAGACCATCCTCCGATGTTGATTTGTCTTCCGACCTTGTCTGGGAGCACCAAGCCCGCCGAACAGAACACATCGGTCTTGACATGCATAGGCCTCCAGGCCGCCTGAACGTTATTTATCTGCGAAAGATCAAGTTCATATGCACCCGTTGAATTGGGTGCTCCGGTTCCATATTTCTCAACGAAAGTCACCTTGCCGTTGATGCCGTTCGTTGTAATGAGCGGTACAACAACGCCACCGATTAAGTACTGATATTGGCCAGCGCTGCCGCCTGTAGGGCGGGCCCAGACTTGGAGGGGTGTGCCTGTCCAAGTATAGTATGATATTCTATTTCCGCCACCGCAAAGATAATTTGAATCGCCGCTGCAAGCGACATTACAGTCAGAATCAGGGTGGATTGTTGAGCCGGCATTTGTAACGTCAACGGGGTCACCGCAGTCTGTCCCGCAACATCAGCACCTGCGATCCGCAGAGAAGATCGGTAGGAGAACATATTTTGGCCGAACGAGGACGAAAGCAGGGGCAAAATAAGAAAAGTCAGAGAAGCAATCGTTATACGTACAGCATTCCTGGCCGTACTCCATGCCACCAGCCCCAAATCCGAAATTCGAACACTGGGTGAGACAACTGGTAGCGGTATTGGTGTTCGTGTTGATGATTTGATATTTGAATACCCTGTTAGGAGAACCTTCACTGTTTTTTCGGTTAGCTCGGGAAAGCAGGACCTGACCATGAATCAGTAAACTCACTTGATACAGCCTTGGTATGTCCATGAGCCTGGCAAGCCCGTTTTTTGAGGACCGGGAGGCCCTCGGGTTTGGAGTGCACCGCTAGCATAGATGTTCATCCTGTTTCCCCCGCCACACTGTTCTGCTGAATTGCCGCCACACACAGTGTTACATTCTGTCTGGGCCGTGGCGGGTTTCCCTCCATTAACGATGGCATTATCGCAGAAGCACTGCACGCCATACTCCATACCTGCAACCGTATTTTTTTTGCCGGAACAGATTGCAATACATGATTCGACAGTCATGGCCTGGTTATCCGGAGCTTGATAGGATAGAATGCGACCGCTGACGTTGTCGACATAGCATCCGTCGGATGTCCAGCCGCTCGGAAGGACGGGGGCCGCATGGCCACTTCTGAAGAGGGTTAACAGGCCAAGTAGAGATATCGAAGCAAGGTGCCCTAGGATTGGAGACATCTTGCGATTGGTACACGAGTAACAAGTGATTAGGGCTCCAACAAAGGACGAGTAGTTCCTGGACAATGGGGGATGATAGAGGTACTTATAAGCAAAGACCTTTGCCAGATTCAGATGATACCTTTCCGTAGAATAACGAGGGACTGGAGTCTCCTAGAATCGGTGTAACATCAACTGTACATACAGCCCGCAGTCCGTATCCTCGTGGCATCCCTCGCCAGAAAAGAGGGCTGGAAACTCATGCATCCTTTTGGCTTAGGAGCGGTGAGTTGGCGAGACCCACCACCACCAACAAGGAGGATGTCCTATCTGTCCTGTGCCGTCGCAGCATTCGTATTCGACCCCCAATCGCTTGGTAGGGACGGTCCAGAAATCGCGCATGGCTAAGGAGCCGAGGGAGCAAGGTCAGCCGCTTCGTGTTCGGCAAAAAGCTGCAAACATCCAATGGCCGGCGAAACAACATGTTAGCAGATGACAACAATGGGAAGCCTCAAGCTTACGGAGTACAGCTGCCTGCATCCGATGTTATCCTTGGGGGATCGGGATATTCGTGAGTAATCCAACAGTGTGTGGAGTTTCGTCAATAATGTGGGGTGTCCGGGGGTTTGCCTGCGTTTACTTTAGGGATTCGACTTTGATTTGTTCTATACCGGTAAGTTTCATCGTTTCCGATCAGGCTAATGTAAAGTAATCATGCATACCTCCGTACACGCACCAGGTACTTTACTACTTATCCACGGGGCAATCCGACTTACTAAGGACTGCATGAGGCCACATGGAGGTTCATGAGGCTGCTGATTAACAAATGGCCACGAACCGGTGAACTCCTCTCTCCGTCGACCGTTCTTGGCAGTGGATAGAGTAGAGCTTGCAGTACTGCAGACTCTGTTGGATATCGATGATCTTGTGATTATGCGCTGTAGTGCTGTAATGCTGTATTCATGTCCAGATAGCGCCAGTGAAAAGATAGGTCGACGGCATCCTGCCATTTGCGCTGCTAGACTGAGGGTAAAGTCCTAATTTACCGAGACCACGGAAATTGAGCGGACGGGATTCCCGAAGAAAGTTAGCGGGTTAGCTTGCAGCTGCACGCAATGATCGCCGCCGAAGCAAATCCTGGTGGGGATCAGTGGCAAGGCTGGTGGGGGTCCAGTCCGAGTAAACAATGGCGACGGTCACCCCGTGTCAGGCTGATCCAGCTGACACCCGCCCCCCAGATAGATACACACGCCAACTGTAGTAAGGTAGTAGTATATTCCATAGTGTCTAGTCATATTACTACCGTAGGTATTATACCACAAGTAAGCCGGCCAGAGGGTGTGCGAACACCCGATCAGTGCAAACATTCGAGTCTGGTCGACTCAGATATACCTCTTGAACAGCCGGGGAGTCCGTTCAAAAGCTCCAACCGTTTTGTTGAGTTGGGACTAGTATTGCACAAGACCAAAAGGCTGATAAAACCCTGATCGCGTGATATCAAAAGGTGTGCTCTGCTGCTTTCATTATCGTTCGCATCCCTTAAAAGACTGTTCGAATGGCTACTGAGCAAGTTGGCATCCATCACCGACTACCTGGTGGTGTAGTAAAATAACCAATGCCTCGCGGCGACCAAGCACAAGATCCCCCTTCGGAAACTGTAATTGTTCATGTCATCGAAGGTGGAATGACCAGTGCACATTAATTTGCCAGATAAGATCTTGCCAAGCTGAACCACATTGCCAGAAGAATCGAGAGATCATACACCAATGACAAAGTTTGAAAGTGCATTTCCAAGCGGGCAACACATGAAGGTGATCTCGGGCGTGCAGAATTCTTCAAACCTCGCGGAGGAATGGGAGGAAAAGCAATGCATCTCGAACATCTCGCATCTGCAAGGTCCCACAACTTCGGGTGTCGTGACATTCAATACTCCAGACCTACGCCGATAGCACTAAGACGTAGTCACCAGGGCCTGCCTCAGGAGGCGCCCTTGAAGTCTCTCGGAATTGGGGATTTATTTGGGGTTCATGTGTTCCTCGACCTCAGTTTCTCTGACAGATTGAGCGCAGGGAGGAAGGAATACGCCAAGCATTCTATGTCCATATTTAAGGTATTGGAGGAAAGGGTACTTTCCATCTCATGCGTGTACCATACCAACAGCGAACTTTAGCATACCTAGAGCTATTAACGAGCCAGTTCATCTAGTCTATTGCAGTTTGCTCTTGATTCGTTCTTCCGATACCTTTGAGGCCCTTGGACCTTGGTAGGTTTCTGAACTGTACGTTGTAATCGTGTTACAATACAGCATGAGGTAGATGAACATCAGTTTCATTAAATACAGATTAACATCATTTCAGGAAGGTCCCTCTTTCGAGTCGGTTCTTAGTTTCCGGCCGTACCACAAGCGCTCTCCTCAATCACCTTACTGTGGTAGGTAGATAAGGTAATTGCTAGGCACAACATCACAGATCGTAAGATAATTTCTTGCAATATCAATAGAGCAACTAAACACTTGAGGGAGGTGACAGGGAGTACTTGATTCATAGTAAGTTCGATTCATAATGGCGCTACTACAACGGTGTAGTGGTTTCGTTTCTTTTCTAGAGGACGACTTGCAGCATCGGATAGAGTATCTCGAGTAGCTCGAACTGATCACTTCTCGAATCTTGGTGAGAACCGCTTGTGATACGGTCGGAAACATTTTTAGCAAATTACAGGTTTTAAAAACATGATTCACTTTGAAAGCTGTATACACATTTACTGTATACAGTACATGTATAATTCCCATGTTGAATTACATTGTTGATATTGTTGAACATCAGATTATAGGATTCGTTCTGTTGGGATTTTAATGCAACATACAGCTATGATCTAACGTCATGTTGACAAGATGCTAGCATAATGGTACAAAGCACCTGTAGGCAGGGGCTTCCTCGCCAGGTTGTTCATTGTATCAATAGATCAGCTTTCTCTCCAATCGTTGTTTGGGGTAGATTGGGGTCCTCAAATTGCCTCCCCCCATCTTTATCCGAATGTCTTCACGTTTTGTCTTACCAAGTTACCATAGCTTAATAAGGACCTCTGCAATGATCAACATTGACATCTTGAAGGAGTATCTAATACCATTCTTGTAATGTCTTGGCTAGATTCAAAGAGCCTTGTTTTGGCAGCTAGTAGGCCGGGCGCTATGTCACCCGACTAAATAGGCAACAGTTCCAACGATGAACAGCCAGGTGGTAACTGTGAGAATAGGCAGACGTACTGTTTATGTTCGTCTTGTGCGTGTGGGTTGATCAATCAGAATCAAGCAGTATTGATTTCAGCTCCACGTAGTGCACTGAAGGCTTCAATTTCTGGGTACCGAATTTCACTACCCTATTTCGGAGTCGTATGTCATGGCGTACCATTATACCTTGGCAGTCTCTGCGGTTGTGTCTACCTTGATCTATTATGTCTACATCAAAACTCTACGCTACCGTGTAGTTTCTGCATTCTGTAGGCAACATGGCTGTCTCAAACCTCCGGCTACTGCAGACTCTGGTTACATTGGATATCGACTGTTGATGGCCATTAGAGCGAAATACAAAGCCAAGAAATTGCTCGAGGAGCAAACGAGCAGATATGCTGAGCTTGGCAATACCTGGACGGCCTCAGCGCTGGGTAGCTCTTTTATTATGACGATCGAGCCCGAGAACATCAAGACTATTCTTGCCAGCAAGTTCGATGATTTTGGGCTTGGCGGGCGTCCGCAAAATTTCTCGCCACTACTCACTGGAGGGATATTTGTGACTGACGGTGAGCCATGGAAGCATTCTAGAGCTCTGGTGCGGCCAGCTTTCACCAGGAACCAAGTCGCAGATCTGGAGTCATTTGAAACTCATACGCAGGAATTGATTGCAAAGATACCGAAAGACGGGAGCACAATTGACCTGGGGCCTCTTTTCTACCGTCTTACGCTTGATCAAGCATCCGAGTTCCTTTTGGGGGAATCAGTAAACTCGCAAAACGGCGGGGAAGACTCTCCGCAAACGCGCCTTGGTGTTGCGTTCGACTATGCCGTTGGTGCCCTTGGTCAAACAGGTACTTCTGGTATCATGTCCTACCTTTGGCCAAACAGGCGCTTTTTCAGAGACTGCAAGACCGTTCATGATTTCGTTGGAGGTTTTGTGCAGAAAGCGCGTTCCCGCCAGGCTTCCCCCTCTAAGAACGAGAAAGATTTGCAAAACAAGGATAACCTCAAACCTGGTCGCTACGTCTTCGTTGATGAATTGGCAAAAGTAACGGACGATCCAAGGCAGATCACGGATGAATTACTGAGCATCCTGCTTGCGGGTAGAGACACCACGGCAAGTATGCTAACAAGTGCCTTCAACATCCTGGGAAAACGGCCTGATATCTTTGCCAAACTCAAGGCTGAGGCGGATCAATTGGGAGGTGAACCACCAAATTATGAGACGCTGAGAAATATGAAATACCTCAGGTACTTCCTCAACGAGAGTACGGTCGCCTTCCACCCTTTTTATATAATACACTGACAACGAACAAAGCGCTCCGTCTCTACCCTGCCATCCCGGGAAATGCCCGAGAAGCAACCCGAGACACCTACCTTCCCCTCGGCGGTGGCCCTGACGGCAAATCCCCCATCTTTGTCGGCAAGGGCCAGGAGGTGGACTACACAGTCTACGCCATGCACCGCCTAAACCCAATCTACGGCCCCGATGCTCAAGACTTCAGACCAGAGCGTTGGGAGAGTTTGCGAGTGGGTTGGGAGTATCTGCCCTTTAATGGAGGGTAAGTAACTATTCAAACCCCGATTCTGCGTAATCACGTGTGTTTAAGGCTGATATTGTTCGTAGGCCCCGAATTTGCGTAGGTCAACAGTTCGCGCTAACTGAGTTTGGGTACACGGTGGTGAGACTCGTGCAGACGTTCACGGAAATTGAAAGCAGAGACCCCGAGCCCTGGATGGAGAAAATTACACTTACTGTCACGAGTGCGAACGGGGCTAAGGTGGCGTGTACGCAATGAGTGATTGGATCCCAGCTCTTCCGTTCGGAAATGTTCATTGATAGGCTCCACTGGTTCAAAACCTCAAGCTCGACTCCAGGGCCAAGATTTGTCAGCGTACTGGCATCTGGAGTCTTGTAAATAGTGTACAATAGCGACATCACTCCGCCGATGATATCCACCAAGTAACCCCTCATATAGAACTACTCTATATACTCTCAAACCACAACCACGGTCCCTAGCCAAAAACCTCACAACACGTCAAGCCCGGTGGGGTTATCCCAAAAAACCAACCAGCGTATTACAACCACGAAGATCTAGCGCACCAATCAGATCTAAAATTCTTCCATCCTGTCCTCGAACGAATACACCAAACAACCACCCTCAGCATTTCCGCAAGAAATCCAAAAAAAAAACCCTCACCCATTTAGAAAACCCCCCTTCCCCCGCCCCACATAACACCCTCCATCACCACTTTCCCGCTCCAAAAAAACCCCCCCTTCCCCGCGCTACCTTCCCATCGCCCCCCTTTCCAGACACCCCCAGCTCTCTCTCTCTCTCTCCCTCCCTCTCTCTCTCTCTCTTGCGCGCCCTTATCGCCCAAGATCCACTCTTCACAACCCACAGCGGTAAAAAAAAAACTAAAAAATCCTCAAACTCTCGATTCTCCATCCAATTTGCCCAAGAGCATTCGTAAGTCGATGTTCATATTTACCGTATCTAAGTATCCCTGAATTCACCTGCGGTGTTGTGATGGGGTATCCTCTTCTTTGTTATTTTTTTTTAAAAGGGACGGGGATGAGTTTGTTGGCCCCGGGGGGATATGCAACGGCGGCAGGCTTTGCCGGGTGTGATATAGAAATATAATATAATTCATATGCGCTTTTTCTTTCTTTCTTGCCAAGGTACCACGACGTGGCGACGCGGAACGGGTTATCAAAAGCGTGTGTTCCAGATCCGTGCTGAGAGGTTTTTTTTTTAGCTGCAAGCGAGCAGGGGATGAGAAATCGGAAAAGCGCGGAGAGGGTGTGTTGGCGGTACTTTTGGGATAGTGTGTCTGAGGTAGAATAGAGCAGAAGAAAGAGAAAAATGGGGGGGGGGGAGTAAGTGGTAGCTGCGTAAAGTGTGGAGATGGGAGGGAGAGCGTATGATAAGACGGAGACTTGTGATGGGGGGGTGAGATATGTTAAGTAGGAATAAAAAGGATGGAAGAAGTTGATGCAGTGGGACTGCTTTGGAGCTAATGTTGTTACTGGAATGATAAACCTGGTTTGAGTCTAAGATGCCTGGATGCCAAGCAAGCAAGACGTTATACGTTTGTCGGTTCATTAACGACATACCCACAAAGAGCTCCACAAACCTCTATTGTACAGCATGGACCTTTCATTGAACCCCTAAACTCCATGTTTTACGGCCAAAAAGCAACTCTCTTATCCGACACAACGTGACCAACCTATCCATAGATTAGCAACTATACGCGGTGCGAAAGAATCGCTTCGACTCACCAGGCAGTCCACACCCAAACCCCACAAAAACATACACCAAGAATATAACCACCACCGCCAAAAGCGCCATCACCTTCACATTCTTCCACCACATCTTCCTCTTCAACCCCCTGCTCCTCACGCGGAAATCATGCGCCCCCACCCCAAGTCGATCCGTCTTATCGACCAGCAAATCAATCCTCTCCCCCCTTTCAAGAACCCTCTCGATATTCTCCGTCATGATGCCCTTGACGGAGTCAATGTTCTCTTGCACATTGGTGATGGCGTCGGTTTTGCCGGCCTGCGTGGTGCCATATTCCACCATGAGGGATTTGAGGGTGGAGTTGAAGTCGGCAGCGCCGTAGGGTGGCATTGCCGCGAAGTCTGTCCTTTCTGCATCGTGCTTTGCCAAGAATCGTTTCTTGATTTCTACCAGAAACCCAAATGGTATGCGGCGGCCGATACTGGCGTTAGCGACGACTAGGTATGTGAGACCGCCGGCGGAGCTGCTGGAAGACGGGTATTGGGAAGGGGCATCGGCGATGTAGTGGATAAAATTTTGGTTGTGGGTGTAGGTGAGTTTTTGAGGGGTGTCGTGAGGAAGTTTGGGGAGGATGAGGGTGGCCAGAGAGGAGGGGTTGGAGGCGGGGGTGGTGGTGTGTTCGGTTAGTATAGTGCTACGGTAGGCTATGCAGGCGCTGTAAGGGGTTGTCAGTTGCGCAGAGAGCGAGAGGTTAGGGGAGGAAACCTACTAGAGGAAGGGAGTGGAGGTAGAGGATGATGCCATCGTGGTGGCGGGGGTAGGGAGGATTGTCAAGTTGAGTGCGCCTTTGGAATATGGACTGGTTCTTTGAATATCTCAGTAAGAGTAGTCTTGTGAGTGATGAATCGAGTCTTCAATGGGTGATATTATTAAAATACTAGAAGAACTGTTACCTTGCATCATTGCATGCCTTCCTCCACTGGCTGCAAGTCTTTTAGAGCATTTGTGCTTACGTAACATCCGCATCCTCAACAAGAAAGGTAAGGTAAGGTAGCTCATAGCAGTCCTGGATTTCATTACAGCAGGATTGTTGCTTGACGCAAGTAATTCGAAGCCTCATCATATCTAACAACCGCATGATCATCTGAACTAAAATTGAATTGAGGTCCAATGAACCCCGGATCCGTTCCTACAAGCATTTGAGTCCAGAACGTCACCAGCCGCTCAACAGGAGGAATGGCCGAGAGGAGATTTTGCATGTATTTCGAAGATTAGACTATTACATGAACACTGCCGCTATGCAAAGAATTTGAACTCCTCCACTGTGTAGGGTCGAGTTAATTTACATATGGTACACAAGGTCAAGAGGGAATCGCAGGTTTTATTCGTTGATTTTGGCGAGCAGTCTGCTTATATCAGTACTAGCCCTTCCATAAGGCGCCGGGTTATGAACGTGACTTACTCGTGATCTCTGAACAGCGAGTACTCCTCTTCCCCAACCTTCACAGGGCTCCCGCCATACTGTAGGCACCGAGGTCAGTACTTTGATATTGCCCATTCTCTTCACCCGGTTGGCAAAAACCTACTTGTGGTATCAAAACCTTGTCTCCCGGGGCCACACTCGGAGCTATTCTCTGGCCATCCTTGTTCAACCCTCCAGGTCCAACTGCTAGCACCTTTGCTTCGTTGAGCTCCTTCACGCTGCTCTCGGGTAGGAAGATGCCGCCCGCAGTTTTCGTATCGGCCTTGATTCTTTGGACTAGAATTCTGTCGAGGAGGGGCGCGAGAGATTTGATAGACTTGAGTGCTGTCGTCTAAGCGTTAATTAGATTAGTCGAGAGCTTTCGTTTAGACAGTAGCGCTGTTACGGACCATATTGAGTGTAGAAGATGATATGAAGTTGCGGGGAGCTTATGCGGTGAATCACAATCGGTAGAAAATTAGAAGATTGTGGTTTATGGTTGTGATCTCTTGATTGTTGACAAAAGTCTAGGATTCTCAGTCAAAGGAAATTTCTCGAATGCCAAGCCGGGATTATCCGGAGCTACTCTCTATTGCGGGTGAACATCCTCGTCCGTAAACTTCACTCCCTTGGCCACCCATGACAATACTCTACTGTGTGATCATCTTTTGCCGTGAAGAAGTAGCTGTACATCCTAACCTATTCTGATTCCTAGTATGTTACGACACTCTTCTATCTATGAGTTGGTTCTAGACTACTCATGTTCCGAGGGAGTTCAATCGAGAGAATGGATTGAAGTTTATTAGCTTACAACCCATATTAACCCATGGAAGACACAAGACATTCTTGCCATGAGAGTCAGCTGTTGCCTTGATACTGTGGACTTAGCACATATAAGATGTGTGTGATTGATTCTTTATTCTGTAGGCTAATCACCTGGTTCCTTAATCCACAGATCCATTACACTGAGGAGTAAGAATCGAGGAGAAGATGATAATGTACTTGATGTATCCTGAAATCTGCTAACCGTTCCAGCCTGCCTATTTGCTTCCCCATTCTCCTTGCGTCCTACATCTCGTCGCATTTCATTCCTCTGCCCTCTTAGCCCATGCTTACTGTACTAGGGTTGCCGCGAGCTGTTGCAATAAGATGACGACCGACCTCAAATGGAGATTTGGGAAAAGGTGGTCGTAAGAGATGTGAAGGAAAGAATTGCTATCATTGCACGAAACACTGAAGATCGATTGTGGAAAGAACCGAAAGTAGCCGCTATGAGAACAATTTGGTCTGTTCTAGACGAAGATGTTGCCAGATAAAGAAGGACACCCGATTAGTATCGTTACAAAGTTTGGGATATTAAAACGTATTCTCCTCTCCCTGCCGCTTCGATTTCTCCACCTCCTCCACTCTAGGCAACTAGGCTTTGCGATTTGTCCCAATATAGACATACGGCCCACACTTAGAAATCCAGTTGGCCAACCACGACTGGATAATGGACTTTTCCACAAATTGCTGGTAATGGACCCCACTACCCACCTCTGTGTTTGATGGGCCACGATTCAAAAACACTATACTGTTCGGCCTTCTCTCCGTGTTCTGACTTTTTCTAGACATGACTGCCACTTTCTTGGTTTGGAGTTCGAATTTCCCTGTAATGCTATGAACGTGGTGCTCCCCCAGTGCGTACGCCCCCACTTCCCCGGCGAGTGCTCCCCTGGCGAAAGTACTCACCCCCCCTTCGAGTTCTGGAGGCTCATCCAGAGTACCTAGAAGAAGGCGTGTAGCTGGACCGGGCTTCCTCTGCAAAGAAGTATGAGAAACGCTACGCTCATCACTATCGACTCTTTAAGCATGACGAACAGCATAGACGCTAACAATACTGCCGAAAAGTTTGGTACGCCGATGATATCTGGAATACTTCCGCGGCCAATACCCCATTTTCTCGTGGACACTCTGCGGACCCGTACAAAATACACTACAGTATGCAGTTCAACCACGGAGTAATAATCGGCCCACATAGCACATAGCAGCGATCCCCTAGACATGCCTGATATCAACACAGAAAACAACACGTCTCCTTGAAACCCCCCTAATGCTCCGCCCCCAAATCCAACGAAGGAACATGGTAAAACGCTGGTAGCCAAAGACCCAGATCATCGAACAGCCGAGTAGGCCTCCATGGAAGACTGCAGTAATTACTCAAGCGCTCGGGGAAGGCGGGGGCTCCGTTGAGGAACGCTAAGGTCGTGGGTTCGATTCCCACCGCTCTCAACGGTGCTACCATGGAGGAGGGTTATTGAGGATTTGATTCCAGCTGTGAACGTATCAGGTTTCCCGAAGAGGCGGCAGGGGTGGAGGGCGATTCGGTGCAAATCCAACTCGGAAGTGATTCCACGTCTCGAGTATCTGCCGTGGTGCATGCGACCGAGAGAAGATCGCCTCACGTGTTAGGCGAAGTATCTTGTACTTAATGGTTGATGTCTTTCATACCTAGCCGCATAGGCCCACCTAAGGACAATTATAGGTACCTAGGTAAACTTGATATCATCATATTAAGGTACACACTGTGTAAGTTGGAACCCCACGTTTCAGGGTTTAGAACTTTAAATAGTGCAGCGGACAATTATCGGCGCATATCGGCTCGGAATGTTTCAACTACCTTACTCGTACTGCTTTCTACGGTAGATCCTTTCTTCAAATCACCGAACACTCAACACTGGGACAACAGAGAATACTGGTAGCACCTCAAAGCACCTCCAAACACCTCCAAACGTAGGTAGGTAGGCAGGTAGTGGCTGCAAAGAGGCATGACTCAGCTGGTAAAGCAGAGATCGCTCTCATTACGACCCAGAAGAACACTCTTCTTCGGGCTGGCGATTCATCAGTAGTTGTTGTTGTTGACACCAGGAATATCTTCTCTACATCCCCTGCTTCCCGTGCCAATGGTAAGGAGATATCTGTAGAGGCTGCAGCTTTACCTATAGAACTACAAAAGGCGGGTTGAGGCTGAGCTGGAGTTTGAGCTGTCACCCCCCTCCCTCCGCCTTGGCGTCTATCCCGTCCATGTATTCATCAACTCTTACGCGCCTCACTACGCGCAGAAGCCTGAGCCAGTCGAGTGACTCTCTCAATCTTGGCTAGACATGTTTCGACTACCTTAGGGGATGAAGGCTTGGTGAGACATCTTGGCTACTGAATAGTGAAAACCTCACGATGATTCTTGAAGAATGAACTGCCGTTCCGGTAGAAAGTCAGAGACACACGAACTCTAGTCCAGACGATACGTACTTCAGCCGCAGTCTTTACATCGCCTTCGTTGCTATTAATGATTGGCACAGGTTGAGGTGGAGGGGATCTTGCACGAGACAACCGGCAATATAAGACCAGTGTAAGTACTTGCAATATCCTACTGTAGTCTGTAGATGTTTCCATCGCATCGCTTTCTATTATCTCAAAAACACCAGAACTTACATCCCCAACATGAAGTACCTCTTGGTTCTTGCTGCAACCTGCATTGCCTTTGCTACCGGGTCGCCACGGCACTCGATCGTCGCTTTCAACGCCCCTGTCAACACACTCTCTTCCCCTCTCCCCTTAGGCACCGGAAGTTTCGATAACCTTCTTACCTTTCCACAACAGCCTGCGGGAGGGTCAGTGGGTCAATTCTTAGACCAACTCTTCGCTGATGACAACGCCACAGTCGTTGCCGGGCCCGTAAGCACTGCGAAAAGAAAGGTGCAAAAGAGGAGCTATTCCGAGTCGTACGGACTACATACGTCAACATGGCAGAACACCACGGATGGAAAAACTGTCTCATACAACATCAGTGTCGATTTTACAAAGTGTGGCCATGGCCTGAAACTCACGGATGACGTCGGTGTTTACACATTTACCAATGGGACCACCAGCAACACCACGCTCCGGGATTTGGTTGCGGACGTGTGGAGCCTGCGACATACGAGGGAGCACAATGCTATCAACATGCATTATAACGACCACATATGCACCAACGCGGATGCAGCCATGGCCGAAGCTAATCAAGCCTTGACCGACTACCTTATCTGTAAACCTACCACGGACGTGACGCCGTCCCAAGATCTCGTACACAACGAGCTCCGACGTCTCCTCTACAACCCCTACAGCTATTGGACGTCGGTCATCGGCAACTTTGCTGTCGGTGCGGTAGCCGGCGGTGGTATCGCAGCCACAATGGATCACTTCTTCCAAGGAAACGTCAGTGCCCAGAACGTCGTCCAGACAGCCACTGTGGTCGGGTTTGCCGGTATCATAGGTGGGGTCTGGGCGCGTTGCCACGAAGCCGGACACCTGGACGGCACTGAACGAGTGGCTCAATCCGCTCAACAAGCAAGTCAAGTAGTAGGCCAAAACATCGCCCAGTTGGTTCCCGCCGGTCGCGAGGCTATCGTTCAGAACGTCTTCATGGGTGTTGCTCGCCGAGCCATCGCCCGCGTTGTCCGATCACGCGTTGAGGAGGCTATGGGTCAGGCCGCGGGCTCTAATCCCGGCAGCCCTGTTGGCTCTGTTCCTGCCTCTGGCCCAGGAACTCCCATGTCCCCGGCTGACCAACAATGCCTTACGGAAGAGATGGCGGCCGAGGCCGTTGCCGCGATTGAAGACATGGTTGCCCCGGAATTAGAACTGAGTTCGATTTCTGAGATTGAGGTGGCAGAGGCTGGGAATGGTCCGCAAGGCGACTGCAATGTTTAGGAGACATGAATTGATGGGGATGGGAGAGAAGTGTTTTACAAGCGTGTGTATATATAAATTCGAAAATCACATGGGGTTTACTTTGGCGCAACCCATCACATCTCACGTACTATTCTACAGAAACAATGCGTAACTGCACAACAGGCCAGGCCGGAACGTTCAGCAAGGATGGGGAAAGGGGTGGTTTCAACTCAATCCGTACCCACCACTCGATCGATATACAGTAGCCCCGGTCATGCTGATCTTCGAAACCCAAAAAATGCTCCTCGTTCATCAGCGCATTAGTCTACTGTAGCGCCGATAGTCCCGCACTAAAACCCTCCTCTGCTGCTCCTATGTACATAGAAACAAAACACACCTCCATCCAACATCAAAATGTCCCTCCCTACCTTCCACACCAACCGCCAACCCTGACGTTTCTACCATCATCCCAAATCCCTTGTCCGCTACCACCAGCAACATTCCGCGATTATGCCTTTCCAGCTTGCGATTATATACCCCATCCAAGCCGTCAAGATCCCAGGGATCCACCATTTATCGACGTATAAAAATCAAACAAGCTCCTTCCTTCTTCCATGTCTTTTACCCACGGCCACTTTCTTCGTAGGAATGTATGTACTTCCGTGTTTGGGGAAATATCAGGGAATAGTACTGCTTTAAACTCTGTAGGGCGTGAGAAGAGGGGGATTTTCTTTCTTTCTTTTTTCTTCATTAAGCGCATGCAGCCTGTCTATGGCTATGACACTATCTAGGCGCTGTGTGTATGCTAAATTTACATGTGATTTGGCCCAAATCGATGCTTTATATCTTCCCGTTGAGCAGTCATACCGATAAAATGCGCATACGAGCGCGGGAGAAGAGGGGGAGAAAGGCAAGGGCAGGAGTTTTACGGAGGCCGCAAAGAGCGTATTTTCGGATTTTCTGCGAGGGTGGTTGTGATGAAGTTTTACATGAAATCTTTCGATTTCTCTGGTTCTCTGTCGTCCTTTTTTGCAGTTTAGTTTGTGCAGGCAGCAACGAGCGGAGAAGATTCTTTGGATACTTTCAATCGTTTTTAGGCGCGAGAGATGGACCACTTTTGATCCTGTTCATTGTACTTGTGCGCTCACTGCTTCAGTTGCTTCGGGCCTTCAAGAGCATAGTAACTTTTTTGTAGATCTGTTTCGAAAACATGTTGACATCTTTGAAAAGATTCAGCGTGTTAAGTCGAGCGGTATATTGCTCAGCGCGATCCAATCAGTAGCAGCAGTGACAGCAGCTGATAATGATGAAGGCTGCAAGTCTGGAATTCGAGGTATGTTTCAGAATCGAGGTGTTTAGCTTGTAGCAACGGTGGCTGACTTGTGGAAATCTAAGCAGAGACGGGCACTGTCTACAGCAGCAGCGACGACGACGACGACGACAACCTTCCCACCATCGAAGAGATCTTTTATATCGCACCACAAAAGAAGAACTTTGCAATGAAAGATCAACGTTCGAACAACGCAGCCTTCGAAGTGAAGGAGGCAGCTGCAGAACAGAAGGGCGGTTTATTCGACCAGAGCGAGTTAGTATCAGGCCATAACTCAGGCCGTAGTCCGGGTGAGCACGCCCACTACCCTCTATCGTGGAAATAGACGACCAGTTTTTCCGACACGGTGTAGAAGATTCAATTGTCCTACTAGGAGATGATGACTTAAGTGTCTTTAAAATCAAAGTCGATTACGGTAGTCTTCGTGCCAAAAGTACAGAGCTAGACGGGGATCTTTTCAACGGCTCAGAGACTGCCGTCGACCGTCATTTCAGTCCCGATGAATGGCATGATATGGAGAATTATGACTTCCCCGAGACGGGCCAGCGCTTGCGGCTTGCCGGACTAGAACCTTTGCCGTTAAATCCTATGTGCCCTTATTCCCTCTTGAAGCCTCTCGAGCGAACCATTGCACGACCGTACCAGCACAAAGGGCGTTGATGCGCGCCGCGCCAGCTCCGAGGCCACGGTATCCCATTTCGCTTGTCCTCAAAGCCCGCCTCGACGCTGCTCCAGAGCGTCGCCAGAGAACGAGCTCGGTCAAGGGGATCATCCTCATATTGGTCGAGGCGTGGCAGACGAACAGGAGCTGGTTGACCCTGCACTCGATATTAGTCTCGTAGATGAGGGGGAGAGGCAGCAGCAGCAGATGAAGCAAGAGAAGAACGGAGATAATGATGGAAATAACGGGCAGCAGCAGTAGCAGCAGAAGATGGATGATGTGATAAACGCGTCGATGGCTAAAAGAGTTGGCGATACCCACCAATCCGACGAGAAGAATGAAAACCCTAGACCGGCCGAGCGACAGCGGCTCCTACCCGCCCGCGATCTATTGCCAGAGACAAGCCATGACGAGGCGGGGAGCTGTAGCGATGGTAACAGCGACGACGAGTTTAACAACAAAACCGACTCGCATGAAGACGATAGGAAATCACGTTTCCCTAAGCGGAAGCAGCCGCCTTCGTCTTACAATGGCCCAACGCTCAAGTAGCACAAGCATCATCTTCAGCAGAGGTCTACCCGTCAACCTGAACCACGCTCTAAGTTCTATCGGCACGCTCACAAATTACACTTCGTCCTTGATCAGACTTCGATAGTCGCCGTGGGATCTAGCGCCGAGGGTCGATTGCCTTCGCCGGCTCCTTCTGCGCCACAAGCCATAGACACAGATATGTCGTCTGACTGCAACGACCTTAGCGGATCGTCCTGAAACCTCCTACCGACGCTGATTGAAGCCATCTTCCGTCCGCAATCCCTACATTGCTACTCCTTTACAGCGTTGATTCAAAACAACTATAATGAACGAGGAGTCTCCTTTGCCCAGCTTGCCCGACTCATTCAAAGCACTGATAATGTTGAGAGGATCAACGACTTCACGATCAAGCCGATGAAGCAAAATTCGTTTCTCGTGACTGGCTTTAGCCGGCATATCACATCTCAGCTATCGTCAGGTAGAACCACTGTCTCAACTGCTGCGAAAGCAAAGCCCTATCCACAAAGATGCGACGAGTATCCGACCCCGAGCCAGCAGAACCGTGGATGCCAAGGCTCTGGCATCGCGAAGGAAACAAGTCGTTCAGCAACGATAACGCTAGGATTTTGAGCGGTACCGATACCGATCTCAGTAGCGATGACGACGGATGTTCGAGCACGGCCAAGCAGGGCCGTTTGCGCACGAACAAGCATAGCCGATGATCAGACCCAGACGAGCAGCGCTTACTGGCATACACGACAAGAGAGCAAGTCCTGGGAGTGAATCTTGGGCAAGTCCCCCGACAGGATCTCGGCCCGCAATACATACGTCCACGCTGGAATATAGTCCAGCCTAGAGAGCGAACAGGCTTCCTCCCGCAGGTGGCCGGGCAGTAGCTCAAGCTCTGTGTGTCTATGTGCCCCTTGGTATTTGCGGGGTCGAAGGTCTGAAAAGATTCGAGATCGGATGCATAGACGAATTATCACGAAAGGAAATGACGAGGTTGGTCATCGGAAGCAGATTAGAGGCGCAACGGCTTTATTGGGAACGATTGGTAGGATATACAATAAGTCGCGCCCTTCATTGGCATCTCTGGTGTTATGGTATCGTACAATTTGTCTCAGACCTTTCAAAGCAAAAAGGAGAGATGAGAAGAAAAAAACTTGCCAACGATACACCGCACAATCCTGACGCCCAGTCCTCGCCTCGTCTATACATTTACCAGTCCTCCGAATGGCTAATCCCCTTGTTGAACGCATCGATCATCCCTCCCGTACATGATGTTACGATCTTTTGTAGGTCCCCTGTGAACAGCATTTCGCCACATATCCGCCTAGGTATTCCGCTGTTTTCCCATGTGCTGTTGCCTCGCTGCATCAACCGGAATGGACTGCAATGTGAACAATGGCGAGATGTTCGACGCCTCATAGTTCCCGTCCACGGCGTGATATCCCCAACGTTCGATTCTCTCTTTCCCGGACAATCGCGGATTTGAAACGGGGTTTCTGCGCACGCTAAGCTGATATGGGCTAGTATCCGATGATCTAGTTTAGCGTGATAGATATGGCACTAGTATATCAAGTTGTACCGAAGTAGTTAGTCGGAAACCCATTGCGCGGTGGATATTCCGTACCAGTAGGCTAACCGTGGAGATAGGCGGGAATAGATGGGGTTTGGGCGGGTAGGGATCCTAACTCCGCGGTTCCCGGAACAGCCCTTTCAACATATTTACAAGTTCATGATTCTACTCTTCAGCTTCTTTTTCTGCTAATCTCGTTCATCTATCAACACACCTGACACACAGTTTTGCAACTTTTCCTCGGTCAATCTACCATCTCTTTCCTTCCTTTGAGATCAAACACCGTAGCAATGGCGGCTCAGAAACAGCAAGAGCGACTCTTTATGACTGGCGCTAGTGGCTACGTCGGCTCTGTGGTCACAGAGCTCGCTATTGCGGAGGGCTATGATGTCTACGCGCTCTCCCGGACCGAAACCAGCGACGCCAAGCTGCGCAGCCTCGGCGCCGTGCCCGTCCGCGGGGACCTTACCTCGCTCGACGTCCTGCGCCGCGAGAGCGCCGAGGCAGATGTTGTCATACATCTCGCGACCGCTTATACGTTAGGCGTCGGCCCGTATGAAGCCGTCATGCCTGTTGATATCGCCGCCGTGGACGCTATCGCCGACGCCTTGGCGGGCACCGGCAAGCCGCTGGTCGTCACCTCGGGCACACTATCTGCTGCCGCCGACCCTACGGGAGCCGAAACAACCGAGGCGTCGCCGCCGGAGCCAAACCCCATCAATACTCGCATCAAGTGTGAGCAGCACGCGCTCGCGCTAGCCAGCAGAGGCATCCGGGTTACGGGGGTTCGGCTGGCGCCGTACGTTTATGGCCGCGGCGGCAGCGGCGTCAAGCTGTTCATGGGCATGTCGGCGCAGGCAGGCAGCGTTACATGCGTCGACGGCGGCAAGAACCACACCACCGTCGTGCACGTCAATGATGCCGCGCGGCTGTACCTGCTAGCGGCAGAGAAGGGCAGGGCCGGCGAGCTGTTCAACGCCAGCGGGGCCACCGATGTGACGGCGCGCCAAATATTCCACGCTATAGCTGGGGCGCTAAGGGTCCCGGTGCGGGACATTTCGTACGAGGATGCGCTAGCGCAGGTGGGAGAGATATTCGCGTGGTTTTTGACGGCCGAGAACAGAGCGTCTGGCGCGAAGGCGGTGAAGGAATTGGGGTGGCAGCCGAACGGGACGGGTATCTTGGACGAGATTAGCAAGGGCTCGTATCAGGCGGTTGCGGAGTCGTTGCGAAAGGTGTCTGCTTGAAGATGCTCGAAGAAGAGGTTAGGGCTCTCAGAGGAGACAAGGACGGAGTGCTGAATTTTCGAAAAGATGACTGTGTATGGACTAGCTCAGAGATTCCAACGTCTCCCTGTCTAAGGGGAGAATGCCAATCATCTTGACTTTCTCTGAATTCCGGTCAAGTAGATAGTATACCAAAATCAGATAATCATTTGCGATAGAAAACAGCGTATTCGAGGAAACAATCTTGCAACAGAGCAAGTCCAGTAACTCGTATGTAGATTTTGCTGACTGCGGCTGTTCCGCGACGTCAAAATCGAAAGCTTACCTACCTAAGGTAGGCAGGGAAGTCTTGAATGAATAGAAGACGGCACAAGACGCGCGGAAGCCGGCGAAGCGCGCACATTCAAGCGCACACTTACTGCGAGGTACTTAATTTAGATAGAGAATCTTAGCAAAGGCGAAGGGTTCGATAGTTGACCTTCGCTGTTCATATTATAATCTAATATTAATACAGATTTTTTAGAATCTTCAATCCGATTGGTCAAGAAAAGTACTGATCACGTAGTTTTCTGTCCCGCAATTAGCTCAAAATTTCAGGTTTCGTACACGCCTGCGCGCGTCTTTTAGTTCTTCCATCTTTGTTTATTTTTTGCTTATATGATTATACTGAATGAAGCACTGAATGAAGCACTGGGTGGAACACTGGGTGGAGCACATTTGGAGCACTGGATGAAGCATTGGGTGAAGCACTCGATGGAGCATATATGGAGTGATGAACGCAGCACTTGGTGGAGCACTGGGTAAAGCACTGAATGGAGCACTGAATGAAGCACTGGATAGAGTGTATATGGAATATATGTGGAGTACTGGGTAGAGTATTGAATGGAGTATATATGGAGTACTGAATGAAAGATTCACAGTGTGGGGTAAATACTGATACTGAATAAATATTTTGGGGATTTCCACTCAATCTTGGCGTGCATCTCAACAAAATCTAGGTATGTTCAGGTAAATCATAAAGATTCAACTACATAATCGTTTCCTACCTCATGATGATGTGGTCTTCCCCTTGTACAATATAAACGGTTTATATCGATTTGGTCCAGTACAGAGCGAATTTCAAGCGGTTTAAGGAAATCGCTTCCTTAACGGTTCGGTTTCAAAAGGTGGGTTTTGAACGGTTTAAACATTGGGAGCCTTGGTGGATGGTCCTTCTTCTTCTTCTCAATCTCACTATAGCTCTCACACGTCCCACCGGGTTGCGTTTCTTATTGTGCTTGCCGTTGTGCCCGCTGCCACGATGTTGCTGAAGATGGCCCAACAATACCCATGATGCTCCCAGGGACACCCAAGGGGGGTGCTCATGGGATGAATACCCACCCTTCCGGCGAAAGATGTGGGGACGGTCATCTCGAAAACGGTACAGACAAAGGCGATACTCATGGCGTTTATGAAGACGGTGCCTATGAGGCCACAGACGATCTTTGCGAAGACGATGTTCAGAATAATACCCCCACCGTTACCGATGACGACGACCCCGATGAAGAAGTCTTTAATACAGACACACGGTCTATTGACCATGACTGGGAAGGGCAAGTACGTGTAGGACGAGCATAAGATCTATTTTGCTCTTTGCGGCCTTCGTAATATTCATGTTATAGGCAATATTATGTTTAGGTGCTCGACTGTACTCTTTTCTAGCATGCCCGCTCTTTATCAAGTACTAACGGTGTCATTCGTGGTTCGCTCTCGTTTTTGAACGAGGTGGTTGACCATCTGAGTCGGCGCTATGATAATCGACATGTCGCTTGGATTCATTTTCTGGCTTCATTGGTTTGGGGGATTGTGTTTCGGAACCTACCCATCACATATCCCTTGTATATTTGAACATCATAGGTTAGTCCCAAGATAAGTCAGGCCTTAGTCCCTCCATCTGTTCGAAAAATATAAAAAGGTATCATGCTTTGCCTCAAATGATTTGTTGTGTCCAGTACAATAGTTAGTTGGTAGCCGGTTTTGTGAATGATTTAGTCTATAACTATTTATGTGGTTTTCGCCATTTCAGTCATCCGAAATTGCTTCCCTCGACTCAGCCAAATTTCAGGAACTGTCGAGTCAGGAACCCTATCAAGCCTTTCTCTCAAGTATTCATGATTGTTTTCGACTTGTTTAAGCCAGATTTGTCCTGAATTGAAATTGGGACAAATTCGATATTATGGTGGAACGCTGTCTCCCTTGGGCTCCATTTGTCAGTCAATTTATACGAGTGTGTAGTACGATTGAACAGTCGACTAGAGCTTTCGAAAACGAGAGTGGTCGTCCTCAACGGTCAATAGAAACCCCAACGTGCCAAAAAAGTGCTGATCTTCTCAATCAAAGGGCTCGTTCCAAAGCTTTGTAATTCGGAATATACCTATTGCCTATTCCGGTTGAGTTGATGATAGAGGACTATATTTTTCCCTTCGATTTCTTTACTGTACACTGCGTAGTCATCGTTATCTTCTCTTTGCGTTAAGAGAGTCTAGAGAGCTCTGTCACGTTCATTTAGAGATCTCTTCGCAAACAGGGTGTGACACTGACTCCGGACAATTTCCGGTCCATCTGTAGTTTGGATTTGAAATGGGATTCAGTAGGGGTTACAGTTGGTGGGGGGTTGGAAAAGTTGAGCCAGGGCCGGAACTTTTCTTTTTTGATTCCGGCCCGGACTCAACTTTCTGCATATGCTAACCATGAGTTCAAAATTATTCCAACCCCGACTCAGCTTTCTGCATATGCTAATCATGAGCTCAAGAATTGATGTTATATAGTTAAAGTAACTAGAAGATAAACAGCAAGAGCGAAGTATTGAAGCCGTGCATATGCACAGCTTGAGCGAAGCATCGAGAAAACAGCACAATCACAGATCATGCATATATCATGAATAGCAAGACGAGCGAAGATTCTTCTACATATGCTTAGCATATGCATAAAACATGCTCAATCATGAACTCAACTTGTGACATGCTCATCAACAAGCTATCGCTCACGTTATTCTCATCAGATCTTTCTCATGCGTTTTCTTCTTCATTCTCGTTGTTCAGCTCATGATTTGCAT
>JAABUH010000481.1_pt1 | contig 58604 bp, 59 predicted proteins | sample 5559121 | NCBI WGS metagenome assembly JAABUH01 (sample SAMN10711871, study PRJNA513364) | rock metagenome | isolation source: Antarctica rocks | place: Antarctica: Victoria Land, Battleship Promontory nord | collected 2015-12-28 | reverse complement strand
CGAAACATCGAGAAAACAGCACAATCACAGGCCACGCATACAATATCATGAATAGCAAGACAAGCGAAGATTCTTCTACATAGGTATGCTTAGCATATGCACAAAACATGCGAAATCATGAACTCAACTTGTGACATGCTCATTAACAAGCTATCTCTCACGTTATTCAGATTCTCGTCTATTGGTATATGAGGGTCAGAGCGAATATGTGCATATATTGACTATCTAGTAGGTGAACTACCGAAGGAAGAAAGAAGTGGGAGGTAGAATAAATACCCCTAGCGCCAAGCCGGCTTCGGCCGGAGCGGAAATAACTAACCATCGAGGTATACGTATGTGCATACGTATGTGCATACCTTACGTACCCCGTTTCCAACATCGTCAGATCTTTCTCGTGCATTTTTTTCTTCATTCTCGTTGTTCAGCTCATGATTTGCATCATCACTTTTCTTGTTGTCTTTGAGCGAGCCTAGCTGAGTTTCTTTTTAGTATATGCGCGGCATACGCGATCTGCGACTCTCACCTTCAAACCATTTAGTCAATCTGTTATCTCATTCGCTCGATTTTCAGCGTCGATGCTTTCCTATGTTTCTTTATGCTCAGTTGATGCTGCGCATATGCACAGTCGAGGCCTTTTTGACCAGATGTCAATTTTTTTGTGACCTCGCTTAATGCTCTTGGCATCCTCATATTTACGGGGTTTCCGCGCACGCTAACTATGACTAATTATCTTAGTGCCCGTTTTAGCACGCTAAACTCGATACTGTCTGAAACTAACCTTTCTAGGTTAGAGTACACGGAAACCCCGTAAATACGTAGTACCAACCCGACGCCAAGAATGTTTTCCAACCCCGGCTCAACTTTTCCAACCCCCCGCGGCCCCGCCAGCTGAAACCCGCCCGGCTCCGCTTGCCAATAACCTTCAGTCAAGCTGGCCCTAGCCCTTGCCCCCAGCTGCATGTAGGGATCCTGAGAGTTGCAGCGTAGTAGACCTTAATCTCTCTAATAACTTGGGGGAGATGCGCCGCACGGAAAGACACTTCATGGTGTATACAGGTCCTTCCTGCAGGCTGCAGCGGGCTGGACATTGTATTAGCAAAAAGCTTCTTAACAAGGATTATTTGTATGAGGGCGTAAGCCAGCTATACCTGAACAAGCCCGGCAACGCGTAAGCAATGTCCAGCCCGCTGCAGGAAGGACCTGTAGCGCTGAGAAGGGCAGCTGCATATAAGATGGAGGGCTCTATCACCTGGTATGCACTATTGCTACATATTACTGGTGAGCGGTCTAGAGAATATGAGGTTACGTGACGCGGGATCTTCACCTTTCAGTATGTACACCGAGCTTGGAGTCGATTTGAGCCTGCCGTCGGCGGAGTGCCAGTCAGCCGCGACACCTTTCGAATGTATGTTCGAAGGCGCCGCGATCCGCGAGAAGGAACGCACGCCCATTTTGACTCATGACCCAGTTGAATACCTCTACGATGTTGATGCCGCCGCTCTAAACAGTGGGATCGACTTCAGTGCTCCGTTAACGTCCGATCCATCACTCGACTGTAGTTTGTCAGAGTTGTTGGAAGACTGTTACACGAACCCTACTACCCCACAGGGGCCAATGCTAAGTGCTGTATCATTGTCACATTGTATGAGTAGTCCCAACCCCATGTCGCCTCTATTCAACCGCTAATTTATACTTTTCTTCTCAGATAGCCTCACACACTCGAACAAGCAGCCCGAAGTGATCTCAGGAGCAAGCCAGAAGCCCGGTAAGCCCCGCGCAAGCGGGTCTAGCACGCACAAAGTATGCCAACCACTTACCCTCATCCGTGTTCGTGTCAGGAACCCAAGGCTGACGAGACGCACAGATTGATCGAGCTCGCGAGACGAAGGGGAGCCAGCGACCCCATTACACGGTAGAGAAGCGATACCGATCAACACTGGACAAAAAGTACGCCGCTCTTGCCCGAACACTGTCGAGCGAGGCCATACAGCGGATATGCAGAACCGAATCACGGGACTGGGCGGTGCAGTTGGACGATACTTCTAGTTCAAGGGACGAGCAGGGGACTGGAAGTCGGCAACGGAAGACGGCCTCGCTTTCGGTGACCATTGAGACGATCAACATGCTCAGCAGCTGCTGCCGCCGGGAAGCAAAGGATTTGGAACAGTTGCGAAGCAGTGTTCACGAGACAAGAAAGCGCGTACGGCACATGCTAGAGGCGAAACGGCCGCCGAGCCGCGAGCAACATGGCGGGGAATAATTCCAAGGATCAGCCTACATAAGATGAGATTTTACCAGATGGGTATGCTCAGCACAGTTTTGTGGTTATAATTTGAAATGCAACGTCAGTTCAAGTCGCTTACTGTTTTAAAAGATTGGAAAGATAAGGTAATTGTGAATATTATACCGGGTTTGTATCAAACCCGATAATCAATAGATCCACATGGCATAACGTGGCATAACGTGGCATAAATGTACTAGTATGTTTACCGCGCCGCCTCCTGACAGGTGGTGCTAGAGGAAAAGGGTATAGCATCATAGGGTCACCAACAGGGTCCAAGGATAGTAAGGTAAGCGGGAATGTTGGCGCAAACCTTAAGGAACTTCGATCCGAACCGAGAATGCGACCAACGCTAGAGCTCGGCCGACCATGCCGATTGTCCGAAGCTAAGAGCCACGCTAACGCCTGAGCTTAATACATAGATTTCATGATCGAATGAACCTTTACACCTGTAACTACTTCATCATCAATACACAATCACTTCTTATCATTGATTTCGATGCTTTCGTCGTTCATCGATGTTTCTTAATGCTCAGTTAATGCCGCGCATATGCACAGTCGAATTCTTAGTGACCAGACGTGGATTCTTTTGTGGTCTCGCTTAATGGTCTTGGCATATGCTTCGCATAGGCTTCGAAGCTTTTCCAACCCCGACGTCAAGTCTTGAATGTGCGGGGCATATGCCATTTCCAAAGTCCAACCCGACGTCAAGGATGTTTTCCGACCCCGGCTCAACTTTTCCAACCCTTCGGCGAGCTGAAACCCGGTAAATATGGCCTTCCAACAAGTAGAACGGCTCGGTTTGACTTTCCCTGAACCGTTGCTAGCAACACTGGTGCATGTGCATCTTTCGAAAGAAGGTGCGTCGCTATAGTAGCACGAGTCATAAATGTAGTGCATATATACATAACGTTCTTCGACGACTCTCCTCAACTCTAACGTCGTCAGATAGCTTGACTTTGACGCCCTTCGACAACTTGCTTCTGTGACATCGTTCGACAATTTGACTCTGACGTCGTTCGACACCTTTCACACTGTGGGCACCTCAATTCGATATAATGCACCTGACCGTCCTTGCGGTGGCGGCGGCTCTCTATGCCGCACACGTCCTCCGCGCATGGCGGAATCATTATCTCCGGGCGCAAATTACAGGCCTGCCTTGCGTGGTCGTGCCGGCGCTGCCGATGTCGCCGATGGTGCGGATCCTGGTTCTGGCACTGTTCTTGTTGCTGAAGCGCCTACCGAGGGCGTGGACCCCGGTATGGCTCGGCCACCTCGATCTCATGTCGAGTTGGCACGACGGCTATGACGCCTACCGGCGGGTGGGCGCCGACTCGTACGTGCTGGTGGCGCCGGCCGGGCTCATGATCGTGACATGCGCGCCGGACGCCATCGATGAGATCTTGCATCGCCGCGACGAGTTTCCGCGGCCTGTCGAGTTCTTCCGCGCCGTCGGCCGCTACGGCAACAATCTCACCAGCAGCGAAGGCGCGCAGTGGCAGCGAATGCGACGGCTAGTTTCGCGCGCCTTTGGCGATCGTAATAACCGTGAAGTGTGGCTCGAGATGTTATACCAGGCGCCACGCATGGTCCGGTCCTGGACGCCGGGTCAGAGCATTCCGCTCAACGCCGATACGAGGCGAATAAGCCAGAACGTTATCAGCAAGGCCGGCTTTGGCTACCGCATACCGTGGGGCGACGAGCCGATGGCTCGAGAGGAGACGAAGCACGGCGGCATGAGCTACATTGACGCCTTGCGCGGGCTCTTCCACAACATCGTGCTGGTCATCGGCCTCCCCGAGCTTCTTCTTAGTAGGTGGTTCCCCGTGCCTGATGAATGCCGCTAACCATCAGGATACGCACCGTCTGCGTCGCTTCAGCAGGTGTACCGGTACAATGTGGCGTTCCGCGCGCACATACGCGATACTATTCAGCGCGGCCGCGCCCAGCCGGGCGGCGACGATATCCTGCACGCACTACTACGCAGGGCCGGGAAAGACTACGAAACGCTGAGCGACACCGACATCCTCGGCAACTCTTTCGTGTTAATATTGGGCGGGCACGAGACGGTCGCGACGTCCATGCAGATGGCGATGATCTTTCTCGCATTAAATATGCAGGCTCAGAAGCATGTGCAGCACGACATCGATCGCATCGTTGGCCAGCGGCCGCCGGAGGAATGGACGTACGACGGAGACCTCCCTCAACTGCTTGAGGGCTGGATCGGCGCGGTGATGCAGGAAGAACTGCGATTGGTGTCGCCCGTCCCGTCCGTGCTCACACGCACAGTGGGCGATCAGACGGCCACGTTCGACGGAGTGCCCACTCCGATTCCCGACGGCACCTTTGTAACCCTCTCGCAGCTGGGCGCGCACCGCAATCCCAAGTACTGGCCGCACGGGCCGCCCGCCAATCCCCAGGACCCGTGGCATCCGCGCTCCAACCAGGAAAACGACCTCGAAGAGTTCCGGCCCGAGCGGTGGTTCGCGCTGTCTAGCGACGAGAAGCCGCAGCTGCCAGGCAAAAGGGGGTCTTTTCGCCCACAGCGCGGCGTCTACTTTCCCTTTTCCGAGGGCGCGCGCGCCTGCGTCGGCCGTCGCTTTGCCCAGATCGAGTATGCCGCGGTTCTGGCGGTCGTCTTCCGCTCCTACAGCATCGAGTTGGACGTGCGTGAGTGGGTGTCGGACGCCGAGCTCGATCGAATGACATCGGCCGAGCGGCACGCCGTCTGGCAGCAGGCGGCCAAGCGCACTCGTGACATGATTCACGACAACATGAATATGATCATGACTATGCATCTGAAGCAACAGACGTCCTTTCCGATCCGGTTAGTCGAGCGCGGTCATGAGCGGTTTCAGTAGTAATGTAGACATTTATCCGACATGCATCTTACTGTATTCATCGCTTTTAAAGTGGGTGTGTTTCCGATCCATCATATCACTATCATCGTCACACATGCCTATCATTGCAAGTCACATACAAGTCGGGTCAAGTTCGTATTAATGCACGAGTCGCTTCATCGTTTCACATCAACGGTCACTCGAAGATATTCGGTCGTAAGTTCTCTGCGATCTGTAGATTGACCGGCCGCCCTCGTCGTCCGACATTTTCAGTCGTAGTGAATAAGCATGTGCGCGAGGATCATCTGAAGCTCGGCCACAGCTAGAAAGCGGCTGGAACACGCTCAGAGACCGTAGTCTCACGACATCATCTCGACGCTGATGCTCGTGCACAGGTACGACGTGTTAGAATCAGGTTAGCTAAGCATTAGCGCTTAAATTTTAGCGCAATAAGCTCGATTAGCAGAGACGTTCTGCAATTATGTAGCTGGCAATTAGCTGATTAGCTGGCACATATTTGACTTACTCGTCACTCTACATGCTCATCACTCTACTCAGCTACCAACTCAGCTACCTACTCGCCTGGCTACATGTTCAGGACAATCGAAATTCGGCGGACAAGGAAGCTTCCAAGAAATGAAATGTTGGGGCCGCGCTGGTTGTGATCCGACCGAGCCAATCATATCCAACTATCCACACCTCGCTGCATCTTTACTCAGTCATGCGTGGTGGCGCCACTGCTTGTTGAGAAACGTGAGGCTGGGAGTAGTGGTCGCACTCCTCGACTGTGCTCCGCCTAGTTGCCGAGGCAGTTGGTGTCAGGCTGTCAGCAAGGTGGAAATTGCCACCTTCCATCGGCTTCCATGGCCCCACTCCGCTTGCCGATAGCCTCCAGTCAAGCTGGCCCTAGATTTGGCGTCCCAGTGGAATCTCATTTCCACCGCGTCTGCAAACACTTGATCATCACACGGCAGCAACGTCGAAGTTGCTCTGCACTGCTCCACCACACTTTTCTATCAGTCACTCTCCTTCCCTGAATTGTTCACAGAAATGCCGGCCGTGCTAGAAAAGCTGGACACGCTACGAGGGCATGTATCTCATATCCCACTGATTCTGATCCACGATGGTGGCGGAACAATATTCGAGTACTACATGCTTGGTCCGCTTTACAGACGCACGTACGGCATTCCGAATCCCTACTTTCATGATGGCGGAAGCCCGCCGGCCGGCGGGGTGCCGCAGCTTGCAAAAGAGTATGCCGAAGCGATCCAGGCAACTATCAGGAATGGGCCGATCTTGATAGGAGGTACTACTGCTCCTGCTCCTGCTCCTCTTCTTGTTCTACTACGCCGCCTAGATGAAGGAGCCCAAGGTTAACGGCAGGGATAATTAGGTTGGTCGCTCGGTGGTATGATATCACTAGAGACAGCCCGACTCCTTCAGGAAAACGCCTCCATCCAGGTGATAGGGCTTCTTCTAATCGACTCGATGTGCCCTTGGAGTGAATCCTATCGAAACCGCGGCGGCGCGAGGCCATCGTACCGCCCAACGTACCGCCCAACGACATCGGAGAAGACCAAGGCCACGATCGATCGTTGTTTTGATGCTGCGCGAGACATGATTCTCTCATGGGATCGGCCGCCGACATTCAACCCGCCTCGGGCGGTATTGATACGTGCTTCGGAAGCGATGGGGCCGGTCGACGTGCCCGACGGTTCGCAGACTTCCACCGATGCTAATAGCATGCTCGGGTGGTCAGACTACGAGCCCTTGGAAGTTTTGTCCGTAATAAAGGCGCCTGGAAATCATTTCAGCATGTTTGCGGAGAACCGAGTACGTTTAGCAACATTGACATTGTATCTGTGGTACAATTTCATACCCTACTAACGCGATGTTTTGTGATAGTTGGATGGAATGACGAGCAGGATTAGAGAGGCTTGCACATCTCTGGAGAGGGCGCACGTCGAAGAGGCTTCTACCAACAACCCGGGCACAGACGGCCAAGCAAGCATAGCATCCTAAGAACGAACAAGTACCAAATCACCGGCATGCAGGTCGGTACTACCGCTAAGGTTGCCCAGTGTTACACCAATAGCCTAAAGGTCAGAGCGCGTTTTTGATTTACGCTTTTGTTGTTCCGCTCGAGTCTAGATAGTCTTCTTGTTGGGTAGGATCGTAGCTCAGTTTTGGTCCGGCCACAGGCAAGGTCTCAGCTCCGACATGCTTTTTTCATTCAGTACATTCAACTCGACGCAGATGTGGATGCTGGACTCGCGATCAAGGACACTGTCTCTAGGGGCAGAGGTTGTTTGCAGGTCTTGTTGAGCTCGGTCGGAATTTTTATGCGAATAACAATCATGTGTATTCATGGAAAGATCGGTAATGTACATACATGTTCATATCAAACATCTAATCTACATTTCGCTTCAAAGCGATTAACGGATATTGGGAAAGATAAGGGCGTCAAGGCTCGTCGAGAAGTCTAGGCTTACGCGTTCATGGAAAATTGTCTGGCTGATAGGACGGTGATGGGTTCCTGCTCTATTCAGTACTTGTACAACGAAGCCAACCCATGTCTTGGTCACTTCATATGATATCGTGCTCAAAATACAAGTCACAACGCATGCAAGATATGTACGATACCACCGACTCTCAAAACCTGAGAAACTATGGCACAGGCCCTGTTGGCTGATGTCCCATCAATCTATGTAGAAAACATGGTGTTGCTGTCTTGCAGCAAGAGACTGAGATTGCTCATCTCTGCAATCGTGCCTTCATGCATAATGATCATCATGTCGAAACTCATGATGGCATTGAGCTTATGTGCGATACACATGAGAGTGTGACGGCGTTGCATTCGCATTGGATGGGGGACGAATGTCGTGGGGTTGCATGCGCATCCCCGAGCAGGTTAGTACTGTAGGGGGCAGAGGCCGGGGTCTGGGCCAACGATAGGAGAGCCGGGGGCAATTCTCGACGTACATACATATAGATTTCTTTTCGGCATGTAGATAGCGAAACATACACACACACATTTTACATTACCTTTCTACTAGTACGATCATTGCACGTGTCCGTTGTTTGCTCACTCTGTTGCTTCTACAGCTCCCTATACCGCACTTGTACCTTATCCCTCGACAATGTATGAATCAATTCATCAATCAATCAATCAATCATTTTCAACAAAGACAGCTTGAAAGACTCATCTCTGTGATCACACTGAGCTCAGATGACTTGACACGAATCTCTTTTGTCTATATAACGACAATCATTCCTTCGAATAGAAGCTTTGTGCTTAACTCATGTATCGAGTTCTAGTATAGCGAATACAAGCCTACCGTTATACTTCTAGTCGATTCTGACAGATTAAGCTTCTTCCTCCCTATGGCTTTTATATTTTGAGAAGACACTTCCGCCCACCTTTGCTCTCACCCAAGTGGGTACTCACTAGAATCTCGTTCTTCTTGTACTTAGCACCCCTAAGAAGACCCCCATGGCGACCTCAAAATCTTTAGCCTCAACAGACGACTTGAACTCTGCCAACTTCTGGAAACTCGAACACGCCAACCAAGCCTACTGGGACACCTACCTCTCCACCCGCCCCGCCTACCAGGCTTCTAACTTCTACACCCTCATGTACGACTACCATGCCTCGCACTCCCTCTCCCCCACCCCTTCTTTCGCAGTCGCTCACGACATCGGCACCGGCCCCGGCCAAGTCGCGGCCCAACTCGCCTCACGTTTCGCTCACGTTGTCGCCAGCGACAACAACGAGACCAGCCTCGACGAGGCTCGCAGGCGTCTCTCGGCAACCTCCGCCACCGGACGGGCATCATTTGCATTGTTCACAGGCGAAGCCATCGCATCGCACTACTCCGCCCAATCGGCCGATTTTATCGCTGCGGCGGAGTGCTTCCCGCTTATGAATGCGAAGGTGGCGCTGGCGAGTTTTGCAACGCTGCTGAAGCCCGGTGGCACGCTGGCGATTTGGTTCTACGGCCGGCCGCATTTTGCAGAGGGGGAATATGCAACCATGTGCCAGCCACTGCTGGACGCCATCATGGATCATAACTTTGGCATGGTGATCAAGGGGAGTGGACCAGACAGGAAGGCGGGGTGGAAGAGGGCGGCGGATGGGATGGCTAGTTGGTTGGATTATATACCTTTTCCCTCGGAGATGTGGAAGGATGTGCAGAGATGGAAGTGGAATCCGCAGTTCAGCTTGTCATTCTTCGGGCCTGAGGCTTGCGATTTTGAGATTGAGCCGGTGAGCTGTGAGGAGAAGCAAGATAAGATGATCGAGAAGAAGAATTCGGGGTTCTGAAAGAACAGGTGGGATGCTGAGAGATTGAGGAGGTTCGTGAGTGCAAGTTTTTCATCGACGGCGAAGAAAGTGCAGAGTGAAGAATATGCTCTTGTTGAAAGACTTTATGAGAAGTTGACGAAAGCGATGAGGGGCAACGGGGCAGTTAGGGATTTCACGTGGCCAGCTGTGCTGATTCTTGCTGCTCGGGCGAATTCGTGAAGCTTGAGAAAGAGATGAAGACTTGGGAGAATGGATACGGCGCTCCCAAATGTTCAATGGGCTGTATACCTGGGAATAACATTCCAATGGAAGTATCAGACTAAATTTACGAGATGGCATTTGAAGTAAATAGTAACGGTGGAAGCCGGCATGCATAAGAGGGAAAGGGAGTTCTGGGGAAAAGTGCCAGCTCATAACAGGCTTCCATATACCAGCTCTAATGCTTCCCGTTAGATGCCTGCCTGAACACGTTTCTATCACAGGTCATTCAGAATTAAATCCACCGCCTGCTCTGCAAGTGCGTAGAGAGTGGCCTGCGGATGTCCGCCAATCGCAACCGGGAGCACGCTGGCATCAACGACACGTAATCCATGCACACCGTACACGCAAAGATCTGTACCCACAACTTGACCCATGGCCGCCGAGCCTGCACTATGATGGTGTGCCATGCCTGTGGCCCTGATCCGAGCATCGATCTCGCCATCAGTAGAGTTGGTGGTCAAATTGGAGAACCCAGGTGGAGCAACTTCGGTTTCGATAAAAGACTTACCCGCCGAGGTCTCCAAAAATGCTTGGAGAACACGGCGTGTGCCATAGATCAGGGCAGTGCGATCAACGCTTGTGGTGTAGTAGTTTGAGTCGATGACCGGCTTGTCAGTAGCCGAGTTGGAAGCGATGCTAATGCAGCCGCGCGAGGTGGGAAGGAACAGCATCACAGAAGTGGTTATGTACGACCCATCCAGTGGAATGCCTGGCGTGCCAAGCGTACTGTAGACAGCGACTGTCTCGACATGACATCGGCCGGGTTCCAGGAGTGAGCGGGTCGAAGCCACTACTTTCCCTGCAGTTTCGTCTTCCTGTAATGCTTGTTTTAGAAGACCGATTGGTACTGCTTCGTTTATTGCCCAATCAGTTGGGAAGCCCTTGAAGAGAGCCGGGTTCGTTAAGAGCGGACTGCCTAAAGCGAGGCCCCTCTCTGCGCTTCGAAGTTTCCAAAGCTGATAAAGAGCAAAATGATCAAAAAGGTTTTTCCCCACCTCGGAAGCCTCGTGAACCAGGGGGATATTGAACTTGGATAGCGTATCTGCCGGTCCAATGCCTGAAAGCATTAAAATCTGTGGTGTTCGCAATGCACCAGCCGATATGATGATCTCCTTTCGCGCGGAAAATTGTCGACCGTCGACAAGTTCAACCGCTGTAGCCACTTGATATCCGGCATTATTCTTGGAAAAGAGCACACGCTGTACAGTAGCGTTGGTTATGACCTGTACATCATCTAACTTGTACACAGCTTGCGTAAATTGACGTTCACCATTATACCAATTTTCGAGAAACTCCGAGATTCCTACTAAAGAACCCGAGGATGGATCGGGATTGACTTTGACTCCAAGTTCGGTCCAAGCATTACGGATAGGCTCACGGAGTGGGTATCGACGTTCGGGATCACTGGCTGACACGGAGGTGATATGCATAGGGCCATGAAGACCGTGTTGTTCAGGGTCTGCTGTGGAATCGGTGAAACCCTCCGACTTGCGCATGTATGGCAGCAATCCTTTGTAGCTCCAGCGTGCATCGCCCACCACATTCGCCCAACTGTCGTAGTCGGTAGCGTCCCCTCGAATCCAACCTCCGTAATTTATCAGGCTGCTACCACCAAGACCCTTTCCAGAGTTGATTATATGAACACGATCCCCAGTAGCAGGTTGAGGTGCCGTCGGATACGTCCAGTCCAAGTCTGAACCAAGAAGAGCAAACCCTCCCATAGGTGTGAGGATATTGGGGTTATCTTTGGGATCAATACCGGCCTCGAGGACGAGGATTTTGAGAGAGGTATTGTTTTGGTGAAGACGTGATGCCACAGTGCATCCAGCAAGGCCACCGCCGACGATTATAACGTCAACTTCTGAGCTCGTCATACCGGAGATGTTCACATGAGGAGACGGAAATGTTCTGGCGCTCGAGTTCCAGACAGAGAGGTATAGATGAGAGGAGAAGAAAGTCACGAACCGAGCTTACCAGTCAATAGTTGCCTAGAAGTCTGGAAATAAAAACCTCGTATGTACCTGGGTATGCATTTGAGGGTCGCACAGGCAGATCCGGTTGCGTTCAGTTCCTACATGTGTATTGTATGTGGAATAAGAGATATTGGTTGTCTGCTGCCTGTTCGCAGCCACCCCACCATGGTTGCTGGAACAGCCTTGCAAGTTTCACTATGTGCGGCATTATGATTTGTAACATACAGAAAATAACGGCTAATGGTAACAGCTGCAGCCGAAGCAGACGCAGACGATCTGGTGCGTAATAGCTGGTCTGCTAGAGGCCTCCACATCCGTGGAGCCGATGCCGGTGCCGACGCCGACGCCGACGCAGATGACCTTGTCCGCAATAGTTGGTCTGCTTGAGTGGTTGGCAGCTCAGCGACAAGCGGCCCGGATCGCGAGAAAGTCTATGGGGGGAGATGCATAGGGTGGCTTCGGGACAAGTCAAGGGTCTCGGGGAGGATGGGGATTTTACCTTAGTTGGCGGCTTATGACGCTCTTTAGTTTCCCAGAACAATCAACGCTTTAGATTCTTTGAGGCCATGTGGATGCATTGGTAGACTACTGTACCATTGGTAGACACTGCGCGCTACTCTCGGGGCCGTTTTCTGAGGTTCCAGCCAGCATTATACATAAGCGATCCCCGCCCGGAAAATTAAAGCCCGCCGCCCCCACTACTCGTATGCACGGGGTTTCCGCGCACGCTAACTATGACTAATTATCTTAGTGCCCTTCCTAGCACGCTAAACCCGATACTATCTATAACTAACCTTTCTAGGTTAGAGTGCGCGGAAACCCAGTGTGCGCGGAAACCCCGTGCATACAAGTAGCCGCTATGCTACAGTACAGTACATAACTGCGAATATTGCTTGTCTCGACCTCATGGGCCCCTCGACAAATCAGTCGGAGGAACTGACAGCATTAGTCCCAGACAAGTTCACGCTTCGCAGTGTCCTGAATGTCGAAACTGGCACTGCGGCAGGGCATGACAGCCATTGCCCCCTTCGTGGTACCAGAAAAGAAGCTAAATCTTTGAACGACCAAGACGCATGGTGAGCTGTTCGAGCAGCCAAACCGCACGAAACTGACCCTTCTGCACGTGCGTAGCGTGGTTGCGGGGATCGATGCAAGGGCCACACGCACCAGAGCCCCCGGGACATAGAAAACCTCCGCGGGCATGCAGAAAATCTCCGAATCCGATCCTACGATCGTCGGATCGTCGATGTTCACATTCCTTGGTCTCTCATAGTTCAATCGCAGTACACTTCATGGCAGGGCTTTCCAGCCCCGCCTCAGGCCTGCATATACTCTGTATTGCTTCAGGCAGCGAGACCGCGCACTGCTGCAGTATGGCTGCTGCACATACACACTGCTACCTCGTAATCACGATGACACGCTGATGCACCGAGATGACCCGACTTCTTTGAACGGGCGACGGCCTGTGGCCTGTCTATCCCATGATTTGCCACACCTATCAGTCGGCAGTGCTACAGACCCTTGTCTCCTATGGTTTTCCCTACCACCCTTGAGAAGAGAATACTACCTTGAGCACCCAGTTGAGCAAGATACTCTACAGAACGCAGTTCCGTGGGGGTGCAGTCCTTCACGCTAATTCTTTGAATCGAGAGATGTCTGCATGTTCACGCGCTGGCCGTTCATTGAGTCTGTTGATATTCGATATCCCTTTGTTTCTTCCTGGCTACCTACAGCCAAGGAACACGAATATCCTTGCCGACCCGTTACAAGGACAAATACAGAATCTGTTTAGATACGTGATAAAGCCGGCAGCTACGGACATTGCTTTTCCAAAAAGCGACATGGGAGAGATCCCTAGCGTTGAAAAGGCGACGTACAGCTGCTGACGGATCTCTGGTGACACATATTTCCTGAGCGATTTTCTCTCGAATCGCTGTTGCTATAAATGTCTTGTTCTACTGCAATGACGTTTCCTTCCGGCCTCACAATCGTATCGGGCTTGCCCGCCTGAATATGTGTGTGGACTCTGGATTCTGTTGTCAAGTTCACATTCTCGTGATCGTTGAACGAGTCGGAGAGTCGTCGATGCCTTCTATAATAATTGAAACCGAATCCCGAATATGACTTCAAACCTATCGACGCCTTGGACGAGACCGGGGTACCTTTCAAATACATCCAAATTGGCCGCAACTTCGGTAGACAAGCACTAATGACAGCCAAGGACAATTCGATGTTGGTTCAGAAGAAGATCGAGGATGTATAGTCTCACAAAATTAGTACTACGATCAGTCCTTGCTCGAGTAGTACTTACAGGTTTCATCATTGTAGTGCTGTCGAAATACGGCGTTGACCTGAAAGTAGAAAACCACACGTGTAATGCTTATTGCACAGACACTGAACAAGTTTAGTTCTGCAAAGTCTGACCATTATGAATGGAACGTACGTTGCTCCGAGAAGGAACATTCCCAAAACCGCGAGTCTTTGCTTCAGGGGTAGCTGCAATCTCAGAACCACTGGAATAGAAAAGCAAAGAATCATGAAATCAACGATAATGTCGCTAAAACAGGATGCATACCACATAGAGACGGTTCACTTCTGACAGTGGTTGTGATAAAATTCTTCAACCAGAGAAGTGATAGAATAACAGGTAAACAGGTTGCTGAAAAAGAATGCCACTGTTCACGCGGCCACAATAGCAAGCATGATCTGTGCAGCTATACGAAATGCCTTGGTAGTGAAGACATTCATGTAAAAGACCAAGATAGAGAATTTTGTGAAATCCAGACCGATAACACCGAGCATCTGGCCAGCGAATTTGCACTGCCCATCGGCACGGAGTCAGTTGAAGAACCGGAGCATTCAAGGTTTTTCTTACCTTTTCATACAAGAGGAACCGAGGATCATCGAGCATTGGCTGTTCATTGGGTGCGTCTGTTTGGTGTTGACCCAGTTGTCTTCGGATGGCAGCTATGGGAAGTGGTCAAACGAGCACGAAATGACTGAGGCAGACGCACTTACCAATCAGCTGCACAACACAGCATGCGATTGCGAAAGCCTAGAAACTCTCAATATACTTATAGAGGGCCAAGGGTTGTATGATTCAAATATTCACCAGCGCAACAAAGATTAGATAATCGTCCCCAGCCAGGCCTTTGCGCCCCAGTCTCTTTGCCCATACTCGAAAACTTACAGCGATTGAAGGCAACAGTAAGAAAGCAATACCCAGCCCTATCATAAGCTGGCGCGAATATGATTCTCCTATGATTGAAAACGGCAGTATACGACCTGAAAAACCTAATCAAGTGTATGGGATTGAACAAAGAAAGGCCGCAGACGTCGTCTTTAACGTAAGCTTTGTTGCTCATGGCATTAATCAAATGAGATCTGACGTGCATAGAGTTGAAAAGATGCCACACCACTGCACGCCCCACTGTTTCGGAAGAGATTCTGTCTTCCGTTCCTTGCTCGCACGCTAGTTTTCTTACGGGGCACAGTAGAAAAGAGAGGGATTCTGCCACGCACGCTGTTAAAATGACGCTGGTTAAATACGGAGCCTCGGGAGGGTTCGGAAATCAATAACTTACGTTCAAAATCTACTACTGCATTACCAAACCACTGATGGTAACACGCGCCATCCTATAGGGATACACTTCGACCTATGGGCTTTCAAGCGCCTACCTCTGTGCTGATTCACCTTCTCAGCTTATACTCAGGGATTGGGCGCCTTGGCGAGACAACCATCCAGTAGGAGCTCAAAGGGCTTGCATTCCTCTAGCGGCCGAGTGAGAAGTCTTCCAATGACAGAGTGCGCTCGTCCGTTTTCGTCCTCGCAAAGCATGTGGACCAGTTCTGTGCCCTCCAGTTGATCGACTCTGGACACTACTACCTTAAGCCCACCACCTTCCACATCTGAAACCTGCTGAGCCGCACTTAGGCTCCGAATCCCATCGGATCATTGGCTCTCCGAGGACATTTCCCTTCGAACGGTATATAGGTCATAGGCCGCGGTATACGAGGGTTTCTTATAGCTTGCAGTCGCGCTGTGCTTTAGGCTCTGGCATGTACGTATAGTCGCGGGCTGTCTCGTTCAACCAGAAACAATATGTGGTCCTTAATCTTACTTACCCTTCTCCCTGTTTTCTGTAGCTCTGTCTCCAGCAAGCCGAGCTACAACGTATCGTCTGACCTCGGTCCACTTCTCTCCCAAAACGCATCCATAGTGTACACGACTTCAGGGGCACCACGATGGAGCACGTTTGATGCGCCGAGCCCAGGTACCGTTGTCAACGTCGAGACCGAACACGACGTGCTCATTACGGTAGATAGGGATCTCATGTATTGGTCTTCCGAGTTACTAACCGTCCCGTAGGTTCAGTATTGCATCGAATATAAGATTCCATTTCTTGCCCAAAATGGTGGACATGGCTGGTCAACGACCTTTGACTTGCATCAAAATGGGATTCTCATCAACATGCGAGGACTCAACATGGTGACGTTCAACGCTCAAAAGACACAAGCTACAGTCCAAGGTGGCGCGTTGATTTCTGACGTGATTGCGGCCGCTTATGCAAAGAATATCCAAGTTACGACCGGTAATTGTAATTGTGTCGGCACACTCGGTGCGATCCTTGGCGGAGGTTATGGCAACTTGATGGGTCTGCATGGCTTTGGTGTTGATAACCTCATCTCTTTGCAGCTTGTAACCCCATCTGGAGCTTTCGTCACGGTCACACCGGCAGAGAGCGACCTATGGTGGGCTCTTCGTGGTGCCGGACCCAACTTTGGAATCGTCACATCTGCGGTCATGAAATCCTATTCCGTGACGCCAGCACAAAATCTGGCTTGGCTGGGTCCTTTGACCTTTACTCAGGATAAGATTGAAGCGCTTGTGCAAGCAATCAACGATCTTGTCCTCCAGTCCAATATGAATATATTTCTATACTATCTAACCACGGGTACTCCAAGCTATACGCCTATTGTCGTCGCGAATCTATTCTATTATGGCAGCGAAACAGTTGGCAGAGCGGCGTTTGCTTCTATCATTGCAGTCGGGCCTTCTCATGATGGGACTAGCATAGTGTCCTATGATCACTGGAACGATGGTGCAGCCTCCTTCTGCATTAAGGGCGACCGCAAGCCATCCTATGGTGCCGGATTCTTTAAGATGGTTCCCGCGACATGGCGCGCCGTCTGGAATGAATTTGTTTCATTTGCTTCAAACCCCGCAGCAGGGAATAGCATCGTGTTGATGGAGGCATATTCTTTGATCAAGGCTAGAACGCTTCCGGACTCATCGTCCTCCTTCCCTTACCGATCCACAGTCAACTTCAACGCTGTGGCTATTGCTTGGTATACGGACCCTAGCCTGGATCAAGAAGCGGAGGCATTTGGAACAGCAGCTCGAGATCTGTGGCGATCGACAGATGGCCTCGCAGCGAATAGCACGTAAGCCACCTATTACAGGTAAATGGTCTTGCCGTTGAAGAGTGGTAGCTAACCCTAGGCGTAGTTATGTGAATTTTGCCCACGGAGACGAAAGCCTTCAAACAGTGTACGGGCAAGACTTGAATAGGTTACGGGTCATCAAGTCCCAGGTTGACCCACATCGTCGCTTCGACCAGTGGTTTCCACTATCCTAGTCTACTCGGGAACACGAGGATTAATTCACATCACGAGCAGTCGCTCGTAGCGTCATTTGTGGCCTAGATCAACGCAGTTGCGCACACGTGAGAAGAAACGTTGCTCTTGAAAAGGTTTGATTGGGCGCTTTCGTTGTCGGAGAAAGGCATATGTAGCGGAATCATGTATGAATAAGGAGACTGTCGTAATAATGAAGCACAGTACGATTGGTTTCGGCCACAACCCTACGCTTCCAGGATTGTTACGGATGTAGTGGTGTGCGCATAGGCCCGTCTTTAATGCAAGTATTATTACAGTATTTAATAACCCATAGTTGCGACAAGGCGCCCTCCCTGGATAACACCACCGTCAGAGCTGGTCCTGTTTCATACGCTTCTTTGTTCCAAACCTCTTAGCATCTCTCAAATCCTAGTGTTAACTTCTGTCTACAAGCATCCTTCGCGATGGCTTCAACCGAGAATCACGTATACTTGATCACAGGCGCAAACAGAGGTGTGTAAATTCTCGGGCGAAGCTTAAAGCTCTGTGGATTACAGATCGGCTAACACAGCTCTCCTCCAGGCATCGGCAAAGCCCTCACAGCCATTATCCTCTCCCGCCCAAACACAACGGTCATCGCTACCGTCCGTGATCCCTCCAGTCCCTCCACAAAACTCCTCTCCAAGCTACCGACCGGCCATTCCAGCAAACTAATCACCGTCAAACTTGATAGCACGGTGGAAAAAGACTCTTTGGATGCCGTGCAGACTCTGCAATCGGAACATGGCATCACCCAGATCGGCACCGTCATCGCCAATGCTGGCATTGGGACTCGCTACGGCCCAATCCTTGGTGCTACGGCCTCGCAGGTTCAGGAACACGTTGCTGTGAATGGAATTGGTAGGTGAATACAATAGTGGGAGGGGGAGAGAAACCCACTTCTTTCCAGGCGTCTGTATTGTCCTGGCAGACTGATGTAGCAACTCCCCTTTCACACTTTCTTTCCACTAACTCATTTTACGTATTCCTCCAAAATCAGGCCCTCTCCTTCTCTTTCAAGCCGTCTATCCCCTTCTCAAAAAAGCCTCTTCGCACCCCAAATTCGTCCTGATCGGCTCCCCGAATGGCAGCATCGGCGGCATGGAGAACTACAGCTACTATCCAACATACACGTATGGCGCTTCCAAGGCCATGGCTCATTTTTTGATTCGCAAGATTCATTTTGAGCACGAAGATGTTGTTGTGTTTGCAATTGATCCAGGGTAAGCAATCTGTTGATCTCATTTTCGATTTTGATTCCTCCTCACTTTGATATGTTTCAAAGAAGAATTACGATTATACGGTTTCAGCATATATCTATTTCCTGATTACTGACTGGCTCGTGACGAGTGACTAACAGTACGACGGGAGTCTTCCCGTCTTTCAGGTTCGTCCAAACAGACATTGGTAATGCTGGTGCGAAATTCGTGGGGATGGCCGAGGCGCCGATAACGTTAGAAGAAGCTACGGCGTTTATCGTGGCTCAGGTAAGACTTCTAATTTGGTTTTAGATTGCTCAATTACCTTGTTTACGTGGATTTTCAGGTGGATCGAGCGACGAGAGAGGAATCTTCAGGACATTTCCCGTCGCTTGGAGGGGGGAAGGTTACGTGGTAGTCGGCCCGGCTCAAACAAGGCTCATTTGCCAAGCGTGAAAGCAAGTGTAGTTCTTTGATCGCTGTCGTAAAAGTATTAGGCGGGTAAGCCAGGTTCATGGCTCGAGGCGTGAGGGATTCGAAGCACAAGTCGAAGACGCACCACGCATTCTTACCCTATGTATTCAGAATTGTGTTTACGGTAATTTTACAGATTTCACCACATGTTTGAACTTAAACATTCAATTTTCAACCTGCGTACGATAATTATATGAAGATATTTAAAAGAGCATGAATTTAAAACTATAGATTTAAATCATATATACTTACATTTAAGTTTCCATCCGCGAAGGCGCAAAGATACAATCTAAAAGCAGGCGACTCGATCCCTCAACGCTGATCGCAACAAGCGAACACATCGCAATCACACAGTATCACAGAAGTCAATGAAATCTTCGATGGGAAAACTACAAGAAACGCATTGCAGACATCAACGTAACGTCGGCACAACGGTCTCATCTGTCCAATAAGACAGTAAAAACGCGCGACGGTCTACAGAAAGTCGAAAGCACTCTCGCGACTCACATCAGAACTGAACGCATAGGTCTAAATGTCTATCTGCACTCGAGGAACGTTTCGGGTGCGAATAGCCCTCGATGTGCCTGCGGATGAAGTCATCAGACAGTCAAGCATATTCTGATGCATTGCCCGAATTGAACACACCTTCGGTCGAGAATGCTTCGTGACGTCGACGTTATGAACTACCGGATCATCGTTTCGACCACGAAGAGTCTTAGGACGACAGCGAAAATGATGATGAAAACGAAGCTTTTGAAACAGTTTAAAGTGACAAGAACACTCATTCTCTAACGTGTGATCATCATGAAATAATTTGATAGTCTCAATCTTATTGTTTCGACAGCGTGTAGCAGTCGCATAGACAGCGAGCGATTTTCTACCTCAGAGAATTTTGTTCACTCGACACACATAGCATATTTATCCCTCATGAATCGATCTAATCAATGTCACAAGAATGTATGAATCTATTATTATTATTATTTACATTTAAGTATATATGTTTTAATTAAAATTTTAGAATTAAAATTTTCTAATGTATTTATATTGATCAACAACGAGATTCATCTGTACATGATGTTGACTATGAATCTTTTGATTCTATTCTGTGTTTGAATAAAAGTCAGAAGAGTCAAGAAATCTCAATTCAACGCAGTTCAAATGATGTTAAAACGTTGCGTGATCATGAAAGTTATCATGCAGAATTTTCATTTACGCGACAACATTTTCTCTAACAGTCACAACTGATCTATGAAGAAGATTAATGACATGTTGAAGTCAGTAAGAGATGAAAAGATACTACTAGTAGAAAAGTTGATTCAAATGATGAATCTAAGATTATGATTACAAATGATCGAAGAATTGATGACTCGTTGATTGCATCAATATATTGAAACATCTTCATCACATCAACAGTGTCATTGAATAATTAATGAAAAGATATCAGATAAAATAGTTGATTCAGATGATGAGTCTTAAGTTCATACTACATGTGATTGAAGAAGTAATGACTCGTCGATCATGTGAATATATTAAGAAAGCTTAAGCTTATCTTCTTTACTTAACGTCAAGTCATGCATCTATTTATGTGAAAAATTGAGAGCACATGAAAATGATCAGAACACATTCTTTATTATTAATCAAAGTTAAGCATTAAATGATTATGATTGCATGTTTATATCAACAATTCATTCAACATTTATGTAATATAAATCAATTTAAAAGCAGAATAGAATTACTTAATACAATTGCACTTTATCTTCTCATTGTATACATCTCTTTTTCATCACATATTTCTTTGCTCAATGAATGATAATCATTGAGCAAGAGAACACAGTCTTTACATTATAATCATGAACATCATGAATACAAAGAAAACATTTTTCATCTTTGAATTAAGAATTGAATCAAGACATCGTTGTATAAAATATCATCAATGAAGAGCAGAGCAAAGATGATGTGCTACAATAAACAACACAGACATATATTAAAAGTTTATTCAAGCATCACACGCTGAATGAAAGCTATAAATTCATTATTTAATACATTGTTTCAAATTCATTATTTCAACAATGTGAAGTCATCATGTAGTTGATGAGTGATTTTCTTTCTCAAAGAGTTTTGTTCATTCAATATACATAGCATAGTTTTTCTCATAAGTTGAACTTAAATTGATGTCATAAAAATGTATAAATTAAATTAAATTAAATTAAATTAAATTAAATTAAATTAAATTAAATTAAATTAAATTAAATTAAATTAAATTAAATATATTTATATTTATATTTATATTATTATTTTTGTTAAAAACAATCACAACGCATGCATCACAAATTTTGAAAAAGAGCATTACAAACAAGATAGAGTGAATCTAAAAGATGATTAAACGACGATGAATTGCATGAATTGTAGCAATGCTGATTCAAAAATGATTGCAAGCAACATTGATTTGTTGCAAGAAAACAGAGATGCAAAATTGAAACATTTATGCAATGATGAAAAGAATGTTGTTAACATTATTGATCTACTAATAAAGATGTCAACGTTAAAGAAAGAGAAGAGCAAAGATCATTCATGAAAAGAGATAGCATTGAAGCTGATTCAACGTTTTCGACTTGATTCAAAAGAAAAACATCACATGAATCAGAACACATTCATTGCAAAGAATGTACAGAGACTGAAGATATCAGTTTAACTGCTCAACAAGCAGTTACATACACAGAGAAGCACACGTCTTTCAACGAAAATCACATCATGAGCAAATGTGACAAGAGAAGAAATAGCAATAAAAGAGTAATGATTCAGAAATGATCTGTTGTCACTTTGCAAGAAATGAGAAGTCATGATTAAGATAATGAACAGAAGAGAAATAAAAAAGATACAGAAGAAGTCAATTAAACAGATTTTACAAAGAATTGCAAACATGTTAACAGATCAAAGAAATCTAATTGTGTCACTTCGCAAGCTGAATAGTGATGACATTTTTCTTCATGCAGTTAACTCAGATGCTTGAGCAAATCTGAAAAAGACTCAAATATGAACAAAAGAAATCATGAGTTCAACATGCATAACATGTTGAATCTTCGCAGTGCTGACACATGAAGTATGCATTACAATAAACATGAATAATCAGAAAAAGATCATTGAAAGATTGATAAAAGATAATGTGAAACTTCATGAAGATCTGAAAGTTCTAAGAATAATCTGACTCAAGAAGATAGCAAAGAGCGAAAAGACTCATTCATCACTCATTGTAGAGATCGCGATCGAAGTGATGATAAATCAACTAATGAACATGAGCATGCTGAACTCATATCAAGAATGTGCATGCAAGCTATTTGAAAAGAATTGTTGCATCACACAGTACTTCAGATGTTATGAATTTGATCACATGATTAAGTTCTGCAGAAAGAATCAGCGCTGCAAAAAGTGCGCAGACAAGCATTACATTGAAAAGTGCATGATGTTTTTGAATAAAAGACATTGCATCAACTGCAACAAAAATCACGAACTCTGAAGACACATCTGTTTCAAGTGACAACAGCAGATGAAACAAGCGTTCGAAATCTATAAAAACAGATCATTCAGATACTCTGAAACGTCTAAATACAATTGCACATTCTTCTCATTATCTTTGAACTCTTTAGATTCAATGAACTCTTCAAATTCAACAAATTCTTTCGATTCAATGAATCTTTCAAGCTCGACAACAATCATGTTAAAAACATACAATTGAATCATTGATGAATCAACTTGATAAATAGTAGAGATCAAGAAGAGATGAGTCAATTTTTTCTCTTACGTGAGTAGCGACTCAGATGAGATGACATCTGAGCAGATTCAGAAACGTTCAATCAGAAAGCGAAAAAGATTCTCAATGATCAAAAGCATACAAAGAGTCTTTTCATTGCAGAGTCAACAACAGCTACAAATAACTTTATGACAGAACAATCTTTTCTATGAATTCTACAGTACAACATCAGAAAGTTATTAAAAATTCAAGAATCATTTTTAATTAACAGAGAAGTTCGCGAATTTGACATAGTAGCTATACAGAAGCAAGATTGCAACAACAATAATTTATAATCATTTAGCTCAGCACACAACTTCTTTCATCTAATGAAAAATTCGTCATCTTAATCAAGAATATGCATATACATTAACAAACATTTAAGATTCGATCAATGAATAGTAGAAACAGCTGAGTCAGACATTTGCTTAATCAGAATATTAACTCGCAACGCAGATGATAAAACGCAGACGCTAAGACTTCTAAACGTTTACAATTCATGCTCACTGTTTACTACATTCACAGAGAAATCTTTAATCATTTCTCATTTGAATGAACTACTCAAGAATGATTGCAAACAACTGATCATAAAAGATTTTAATTTACATCATTCTCATTGAGAGAAATGAAGATGCTTCACTCATCATATGATGATTGATACTTTACTAAACATCATTACAAATGTAAGATTGAAATTATTGCTGAAATCAGATATTATTACTTACGAAGCTCACAATTAATTTACAATGATTGATTTAATCTTTAACAACGAGAAAATACAGTTCATGATATGTAAGTGCGAGATACAAATCGATCTGCATCAGAGATTGAATTATCTTTTGATTATCACAGAGCTATGTTTACAAACAATTTCAGTGCAACTCTCAACTTGATGACTTTGAAAGAAAATGAATACAGAAGCATTAAGTGCTTATCTGTGAATACATCTATCTTTGAAATGCTCTCTAGATGACAAGATTATAATGAATGACAGAGTGTGTAAGATTATCAGAGTGTTACAGAAGATCATCAAGAAATTTACTTTCTTGACAAAGTTATCAAATTGAGCAAAAGACTTTTGAAATCAAAGCTGCTTCAAAGTAGTAATGAAATCAAGATGACTGCAAATCATATGAAAAACACAAGACACATTAGAAGCGTGAAATGAATATCTGAAGCACAATGATCATAAAAATAAGATCATTCAATAAATGAAATGCATACACTTCAAATTACAAATGCATGAGTTGAGCAAAGCATTCAAATCAATATGATGCTTTGCAAAATGAACTAGAATCGAAAATCAGCTATCTAAAAAGCTTTCTCAGTTTTCATCATTGAAGCGAAGCAACATCAATCATATGACAATGACGTTCAAGAAAAAATTTGAGATACTGCAAGAAAAGTTCTTTTTCTCATCTTCTTAAGCGAATGTTAATGACATCGCAAAATCATTCATATTTCTGACAGTCTCATTCAATTCACGCATCATAAAAGATGAAGTGAAGCAGACAATTAAATGAATAAAAGCAGACAAAGTGTTGAATGCTTCAGATATTTTAAACAGAGTGCTTCAAGCGAGTCTTGCAGAACTGATCTCAGTACTGACGAGTTTATTCAATGCATGCATAATACACAAGTATCATTTGAAGCAGTTCAAAAAGATTCAGACAATAGTACTATGCAAATCAAAGAAAAGTGATTATATTAATTCAAAGACGTATTGACTTATTGCTTTGCTTGATATCATGTGCAAAGCGCTGAAGTCAATCATGATCAAAAGACTGAGTGACATAGTTGAAATTCATCACATGCTATCAAATGCTCAAATAAAAGCAAGATGTAAGTAATTCATGATCTCAATGTTAAATCTACTAATAGATCAAGTTCACACAGTGTAAGACTGTGAAATCAAATATGTGATCTTCATGCTAAGCTTAAATGTCATCAAAGCGTTTAATTGAGTCTCACACATCAAACTTTTGCACATGCTGAAAATGAAAAGAATGTTGAGTTACATAATCAAATGAACACGTAGCTTTCTAAAGAATTGAAAGACGTTGCTAATATTCAATGAACAAACGAGTGACATACGCGAGATAAATGCAGACATATCACAGAAATTTCTCATTTCATCAATTCTCTTTCTATTTTTCAACGTAAGTTTAATTGAAAAATGCAAAGCATTGAAAATTAAAATCAAAGTGCTTGACTTCATGAATGATATTAACATTCTAGTCTACGACAAATTCACTGAAGAAATTTGCAAAACACTGAGTAAAGCATACAACATCTGCGCGAAATGAGCTTGCATTCATGATGTAACGTTTGCATCAGAAAAGTATGAACTTTTGCATTTTACTAGAAAATCAAAAAGATTTGACATGATGATTAACATATAAATAGAAAACTCAGTTATTAAATTAAAATCAAACGTACGAGTTCTAAAGATGCAACTGAACATGAAACTGCAATGAGACGCGTATCTTTGATAAATAAAGATGAATCACGTCACAAGAATGCTGACACTTAGTCATCTTAAAGTCTTTACATGAGAAGCTATCTTCACAAAAGCGAGACAAGTATACTCAGCAATAGTGAAATTAGAAATTGCATTTGAAGCATCAGTCTGACATCAGCGCGACAAGAAAGATGAACTGTTAAGCAAAAAATGCAGATTAAAAACACTTCAGAATCAGATTTTGCATCATGTAGCAGAAGCATTCAAAAGAGTAAACATTGAAACTTTAAAGACAGAAACATACATAAGTTTGTTACATGTTCATTTGAACATGCTATAGAACAAGATCACGTTACACAGTTGAGTCAATGATTGAATGCAAAAGATCAAACAAGCATGCAAATTAATACATGTTCATTTGACGAAAGTTAATCGCGTCATTTCTTACTCACTCATCATCAAGAAAATAATACTTCTGAATGTCTTCATTCAAGAAGATGCGAAGATACAGTTGAGATGCAAATGATGCATTCTCTTCTTCACAATGATTTCAACAAGCGATAGCATTGCAATAATGCAGTATCACAAAGATCAATGAAATCAATGATGAGAAAAGTACAGAGAACACATTGCAGATGTTAACATAATTTCAGCACAAAGATTGCATCTGAGCAATAAGATGATAAAGATGCATGATGATCTTCAGAAAGCAGAAAGCATTCTTGCAATACACATCAGAATTAAGCGCATAAATTTGAATGTTTATCTGCACTTTAGAAACATTTCAGACATGAATAGTTTGTGATGTGACTGCAAATAAAGTCATCAAACGATGAAGCATGTACTCATGCATTGCTCAAACTGATTGCATCTGCAATTAAGAATGTTACAAGATGCTGACTTTTCAAACTATCAAATAATTGTTGTCATCACAAAGAATCTCAAAGCGATAACGAAGATGATGATGAAAACGAAGCTCTTGAAGCAATTTAAAGTGACTAAAACATTCATTCTTTAACATGCAATCAACGCGAACAAATTTGATACATAGTTTCAAAACTCACTGTTTCAATTGCATGAAGTAATCATATAAACTGCGAGTGATTTTCTATCTCAGAGAGTTTTGTTCACTCAATACAAATAGCATAAAGTTTCTCATGAATCAATTTAATCGATGTCATAAGAATGTATGAATTTATTATTATTATTATTTTTGTTTATAAAATAATAAATTCAAGTAATATACTTATTTATTAAATTATTTATTTAATCATTTTAGTAATAATCATTAATAAAGAAAGAACTTTCTAAGTTATCTGAGTTGAACTGAATCAATCTGCTCATGTTCAACTCTTATACTATTAACATATGCAGAAAGATTTAAAATTCTTAACATTCATTTTTACTTTGTTTCATGATGATTCATTTATATGAGAAATTTAAAATTCAATCTCATCATTCTTTTAATTACTCAAAATTAAAGCTATTCAGATTTTTTTATTTGTTGATGTTTCTGATGTTTTTTCAACTATGTTAAGATCACTTTCTGCAAATCTTTACTTCAAAATATTACATCTTCTGTTACTTCATTGAACTTCTTTGACAATTATTGAAGAAATTCATTGTTGTTTTATCACTGTATATAATGTTCAAGAGAATCTCTTTATATATAACTCATCTTTTAAATTTCAATTTTGATTCAAAAATGCTTCTTAAAAGATTTTCAAGATTGTTGAAAATTTAAATGATCTTATAGTTTATCTTGAAGAACAGTTATGAATCATGCAGAAAGAAATTATTTGATACATATGAAAGAAGTGAGACATTAACATGCATCAATTCATGATATCAAGAATTTTGAAGAGAAGAGACTAAAGTATTAAAAAAGAACAGCATGTAAAGATCAAACAAAACAATGAGCTTTGTTTGAATTGAATAGCAGACATGCTTCATTTAATGATTGAACAGTTTATGTTCATGAATGAGTCTTTATTCAATGAGATTACAGACTGATGTCATCAAGTCTATGCTTTTATTAATTAATCAGCTTGCTATCAAGTCTTCAGAATAAAAAAGCATTGTTGAAGTGTTTTTTCAATTTATATGAAAGATGAATATTTATTCTGCATCAATATTTGCAAGAATTGATTCAACGACAAGACTTTCTTTTGATGATTAGCAGATAAACTGCTATTTCTATGCAGTTTCTTTTCAACTTTAAGAAGTGTGATCATCATGAATAATATAAATGTTCATTGCAATAGTTGAATTAAAGAGTTCATCATTTCACATGAATGTCAGATAAGTTATTTATCTTGTTGAATTGATGATTTATCATTGATATGAATGTCAGATGTGATATTTGTCTTTCTACTAAGTCTGTCGTTGAGTTAGAGTTGAGTTGAGTTAAGAGAGATCAACTCAACTTTTCTCAATTTGAACTCAATTTAAAATTGAGTTGAGTTGCTTGAACTTGATTTCTAAAAATAGTATACTTACTCATATGCACAAAGTTTTTATAAAAACTGAATTTAAACTCAATTTCTAAAAATAGAATAATTACTTGTATGCACAAGATTTTCACGCAAACTAAATTTTTGCGCACTTTAATTTAAAAAGATTAGCAACAAATAATATCAACTTTGACGTGCTAAAATGACATCAATATAGATAGTTTTAATTAGCGTGTGCAAAAATCTTGTTTGCGCTGAAATCTCATGCATACAAGTAGTTAATCAATTGACTTTACATTCAAGAGAAAAAAAACTAAAGTTCTTGACAAAAGTGATAAGAATTAACTTAAATTATGCATGAAAGCAATAATATCACTAACAGTGTGACAGTGCAAAAATTGTATTTACTATCTATTTGCTTTGCGACAGCGTTGCATTCTGATTGCATAGTAATATGATTATCTACTTCATTATGTAATTTGAACAAGCTTTAAATGTAAACTTTTCACTTGTAAAATGAAAAATCAATCTCATATTCTTCATTTAAATGATTACACGCTTTGCATGAATTGTGCAAAGATTGATGTTTGTTAAGTAATCAGTATTTGAATCGTAAAATTGATTGCAAAATTGATTGCAAAATTGATCATAAAACTAATCTTCATACATTGCAACAAGTCATGCTTCTGTCATTTTCTGCAATGTCTCTATAGCTTTTGATTGAAAGTGAAGATCAACTTCAATCAATTCATGATACACTTTGTACATCACATGCTGAAACAACAGCTTTGAAATAAGTAAATCAATTGTTCTTTGATATTGATGAATTTCACAAAGTATCACAGTTTCTTTGCAATATTTTTGCATTTTCTTGAGCTTGATAAGATCACTTTTTATGATGACATTGATAACATGAGCTGACTCAATGAGTCAAACATTTTAACATATGATCAGCGTCTTTGAAATCACTTTTGCAATCATTTTTGCAATTTAGTAAGACTCAAAACTTACTCTGATGAGCTTCATCTTTCTGTCATCAGTTCTCGACTTCATTATTGACTGTTTTCAAAACATCTTTTTGACAAATTGCTTGTTATGAGATTTTTTACTGAATGATGATGAGAATGATGATGATGAGCTTGACAATAATGATTCTGAGCTGCTTGACAATCGCGATCTATTGTTTGACTCGTGATTGAGATTTGATCTTGTAAGCTTGAATTTAAAATTCGCTGCAATATTATTTCTACTTTGCAATCAATTTTGTGATCAATTCAAGAGTAATAAGAAATGAAATATATACATAAATTCATGCAAGTTGAAGAATTCATTTGATTTCAAAATTGATTTCAAAATCTCATCAGTTGCAAAATCAAAAATGCTGAATAACATTTTATTGTTAAAGTTAAGTTCATTGTTTCTGTATTGCAATCAGTTTTGCGATTTTCTATAAACTCATGAAACTGATACATAACTTACTGAGCTATTGCAATCATGATTGCAGTATGTTGTTGTTGTTTGAAGATAAAAGAAGAAAAAAGTTGATGATTACATGACTTAATTAATGTTGAAATGATGATGATCTAAATCTTAAAATCTTAAATCAAGATATCAAAGTTTAAATTTCATATCTCATCATTGTGATTAATCTTCATTATTTCATCTCATTATTTAAATCATTACATCATTGCTTTTACAAGTTAACTATTTGTCAGAAACTGAGCTAGACTAGAGATACTATCAATATAAAAGACTGGTATTATTATTACTTTGATAGAATCTAGATACAAGACAATACATCAGATAATGTACAAGATGAAAGACAAAGAGTGAAAGAAAAGAATGAGAACTCGACTTCTATATACATGAATCAAGCAGAATCAAGACTAAACAATAGTTCTATGACTTAAGATTGCAGAGATTTGCACACATGACTGAGATGATCAAAACAGAATTGCTGAGACGAAATTAAAATGATAATGACTAGATTAATGACTTGATTCATTGAATTGCAAAACAGATTCAATGAATCGAAATTATTTAAGACATCAATGATTTATGTTCTAAATTGAATTGATGATCTGACATCATGACAGTAGCTTTTCTCTTCAAGACTGAGCTTCTGCAAGATGATGAGAAGAAACAAGATGAAATGAGAAAAAATTGAAAATAAAGACTGAAATGAGACAAGAATTGATGTGAACACATTTTAATGTGATGAAGCACAGATGAAACTAGAATAGATCTGAGTCACATCTGAGTCAGATCTGAGCAAAATGTCTGAAGAATGAGACGAGATGAGACGCATTTTAACGTGATGATGCACAGAAAATTGAAACACATCTGAGTCACATCTGAATCAGATTTAGACGAGATGTCTGAGTCAGATCTAGATAAGATCTGAGTTAGATCTGAATAAAAGAAAGACGAAACGTAGTTTAATGTGATGATGCACAGACAAAACTAGAATACATCTGAGTCACATCTGAATCAAATTTAAACAAGATATCTGAGTCAGATCTAGACAAGATCTGAGTCAGATCAAGATTGAATTGAGATGATGAAGATTGAACTTAAAGTTCTTGACATTGACATTGAGACATCACACACGACAGTACATGTGATTCTTCAGCGACAGAGTTGACGAGATGATATTCATTGAGCGTTTGCTCACAATTATTCAGAAGATGAAAAGATTCTCAAGTAGAAAAGTGATCTTTTCAATTGATGTAATACTTGAGCAGAAATGAATTATAACATCTATCACGCTTGAAGTTTAGTATGTTGTTTACATATCAAAATCTTTTGTCATTCTTGATGACAATAAGTTCTTGAGATTTCTGACGTTGATTTGAAAGAGAATCACATGCGATATGACTCAGAAGAATGACATGAAAGATTGAATGAATCTTCATGAATGCTGAAAGATTTAACTCGATGATCAGAAAATTCTTCTTGAAGACACGCTTGATCTTGAAGAAGTCAATGTTACGATCATCTAACTTGACAGCAAGATGAGCGATGCTGAGATTGCAAGCATTCAGTCAGACTTCATCTTTGATAAAGTATCTAGAACAAGAACGACAAGAAAGATTGACATTAAATTCGTAAATAATCTGAGCTATAAGCATCTCATCACGTAAATGCTCAGTTAATTTCTTCATCTTCTTGATGAACTCTTCAACATTGATTAACTTGTTTCTAGCTTAAGACGTAAGATTCTTGAGCAGAAACTCAGAAGACTTGAAGTTTAAACGTGAGTTTTGACTCGAATTGATCAAGAAGAGTGATGTTAAAATGATTGATAACGATGCGTTATTGACGACGAATTCGACTTCAGAAAGTCACTTAGCTCAGTCATTCTGCATGTAATTGACGAAGATTCAAAGATAATGCTTCATGACAGCATTGACTCTCTCGATTTGATCATCGATCTCAGAGTGATACGTCGTTGATAACTTAGCATCTATCTTCAGCATTTTACACATATGCTTTCAGACATCGAAGATGAATTGTGTGTCTCGATCAGACATGAAGAACTCGAGTAAATCATGATGTTTTCAAACATGAGCATAGAAGCAGTTGATGACTTCTTCAACTTTCATAGAAGTGATGAGAACTAAATGTCTCATTTTGATAAAATGATCAATGAAGATTAAAACATATTTATATGTGATATTCATAAAGATACTGAGCGATAAAGAATCTACATAGTTCATGAAAACATCACGTCAACAACGTTCGAGAACTGAAAGAAAATGCAATCATTCTTGAGTTCGTTGTCTAAAGAGCTTGAAACGTGTGCACACGTGACAGTTTCATACGAAGCGTTGAACATATTTATAAATGTTTGATCATCAGTAGACTCAACTGATCAGTTCATAACTTTTTGCTCTTTCTGAATGATCATCAACAACACTATCATGAGCGAGCTGAATGATACGAAGACGTAGTTTATTTGAGTTGAGCACGTACTTTCTTTCTTGAAAGTACAGATGATTCTCGTGTTCTTCACACTCGACTAGAAAGATCTTGTTGTGATGTCGTGCTTCATTGCAAAGCACTTCGATTATCTGAGCTGCGAATTTGTCATTGATTTCAACTTGCTTTCACAATGTCTGAGTGAAGATGTCAGCAGAATCTTCATCAAGATTCAGAGTGTCTTGATCTAGCTGAGACTTGATGTTTTCAACGTTGAATTCTTCAATTTCTAGATTCATGAGAGCTAGAATTTGCAAAGATGTTGAGATAACTGAGAACAGATGTAACTGAACTGAATCTAGAGCAATGATTTGTGACTGAAACTTTATGATTTTGATGTCAAAGACGTCAAGAACGAGATTCTCAACAATATTGAGATTTAAAACATGAATTTTCAGAATTGTCTGATGTTGATATTGATGTCAAGAATCGAATGTATCTTTCTCTTTAAAAAGATCTTCTGAGCGACGTGTCAGAGCATTCAACTTATCATCGATCTTGTCGAAATGATAAGCGATGCGATAGTTGAATCTAGACAGAAACTCACTTCAACGAGCTTGACAACGACTCAACTGCTTAATTGACATGAAATACTCAAGATTTTTATGATCTATGATCATCTTGACAGAATAGATAGAGTCTTCAAGCTCTGATCATCATTTCTCGAAAGTGCAAACAATGATCATGAGTTCTTTATCGTAGATCTCGTAGTTACACTCGATTGAGTTATGCTTCTTCAAAAAGTAAGCGACTGAATGAAGAATCTCGTTCTCATCGTACTGAAAGAAAATGTCTTCAAACACATAGTTTGAAGCATTAATTTCTATCACAATCTTGTGATCTGAATTATAATGATGAAGAATAATCTTGAAAGTGAAGACTTTCTTAAGAATGTTGAATGCAATCTGACATTTCTGAAATCAGACAAAGAATACATCTTTTCTGATGAGATGAATGAGCGAGATAGCTATTCTACTATAGTCATAGATGAATCTTCTATAGAAGTTCATGAAATCTAGAAAACTTTGAACGTCTTTAACGTTGATCAAGATGAGTCAATTGACAATGATGTTTATCTTAGAAAAGTTCATCTTGATCTCTTTGATGATAACTATCAATTCTAAATATGAGACTTGAGTGACGTGAAACTTACATTTGATTATATTCATTTGAAGATCTGCTTCTTGCAGCTTTCGCAGAATGAGCTTGACATGAATCTCATGCTCAAGTTCATTATTGAAATAGATCAAGATGTCATTCAGATAAGCTGTACAGAACTTATTTAAATGTTTATGAAGAGTATTGTTAATGTACTTCTGAAATGAGACAGACTCATTACATAGATCAAAGAACATGACTAAATACTTGAATAATTCAAATCGAGTGTGAAAGATGATGAAAGCTTCATCTTCTTCTTTGATTTGAAGTCGATTGAATGCAGAGATGATATTCAGCTTGATAAAGATTTTAACTTGACTTAAACGATTCAGCGTTTCTGAGATCAGAGACAGAGAATATCGATTCTTGACTGTGATAGCGTTCAGATCTCGATAGTTCACACAGAAGCAAAGTTCTTCTTCGAGTTTCTTGATGAAGAGAACAGAGATGATCGTCTGAAAGCAACTGACTTGAATGAAATCTTTGCTCAGATTTTCATTCAGATAACGACGAAGTTCTAGAATTTCATCATGATTCATGTTGTACAAAGCGAAGACTGAGAATTGAGCATCTTCTTTAAGATGTATGACATGATCATGAGCTCAATGCAAAGACAAGATATCAACGTTCTTCTTGAAAAAAACATCTAGAAACTCGAAATATCTGAATGATAAAATTATGACTGAATCGACGTTCTTACTTTGTTGATAGACTTCAAGATCTTCTTGTGTCGTGAATGCAGTCAATTGAAATTTCTTTTTCATTTAATGAAGATTCAGACGATGATTCTTATCATACATACTGTCTTGAGAACGAGACGAGAACTGAGCAAGAGTTGAAATGTTCTTTGAACAGACAGTCAAAGTTGCATGACGCAATTTTGACTCGTCAGAATCTAGACTAGAAGACGAGATTGACTCAAGATTCAAGAAGACATTGATTTTCTTTAAAGTGACGCTAAACACTTCAATGTCTTTGACACGAGCAGCATGATCAAAGCTTTGAGCTCTCAACTCAACTATGTCAAGTTGTATAAAAGATTGATTGAATTGATCTGCTCAAGAAACAACAGAAGTTCTAAAGAAGAAAGAATTTTGACACTTGATTTTTGATGAGTATTCTTTTTGAATGACTTGAAGAATACAACTAGAAGCTTCTTGTTTCAGACGAGAGACAAGATTGAACGAGATTTGTTTCTTGTGAACGAGCTGAGTATTAATTGACTTCTCATGAGCGAACGAGAAATTATATTGCTTCTTGTGAGCAGATGAAAAACTGAGTTGCTTCTTTCAAATGAATGAAGAACTAGATTGCTTCTTGCAAGCGAACTGAAAACTGAGTTGCTTCTTTTGAGCGAATGAAAAACTAGATTGCTTCTTGCGAGCGAACTGAAAACTGAGTTGCTTCTTTCAAGCGAATGAGAAACTAGATTGCTTCTTGCAAGCGAACTGAAAACTGAATTACTTCTTTCGAGCGAATGAGAAACTAAATTGCTTCTTGCGAGCGAATTGAGTGCTGAATTGCTTCTTGTGAGCAATCTGTAGACTGAATTGCTTCTTGTGAGTGATTCATGAACTGAGTTGCTTCTTGTGAGCAAATTGAGAACGAGACTGAAGAGAAGTTACTTTGTTAACTTCAAGCGAGAAATTTTATTCTTGTTGATTAAGATCATAAATCTTGACGATAGTTTGACAACAATGATTAAGACAGAAGAAAAAAGACAAGATGAGAATATTGTGTTCAAAATTGACATCAATGACGTGATGATGAAGTCATGACAGACTCATGATGATGAGATACTGACTTAATTCAATGACATAGAAGAATAATCTTTCAATGTGTTCATTAAGAATCATTGTGATTTCGATGACATGAATAATGTCATCGATTAAAGTGACTTGATCATCAAATTCTTGAAGTCTGCGAGAATGAGTTAATTGATGCAAAAAGAGATGATGTTGTTGCGTGAAAAATTTATTCATAAAGACATAAGCGAAGACTTCACTATCAATCAGAGCGAAAGTGAGAACTCTAGATTGAGCTTGACGTAAAATACAGAATATTATCATGTGACTATCTTTGAATGTTGAATCGAATTCAAAGAGTTTCAAGACAGATTTAGCAAAAAACTTTCTATATGATTGAAGTGAGAGTGAGAAGATTGAGATTAGTAGACAAGATGATATGTATACAGATCTCTGAGCGCGACTTAGCTCAGAAACTAGACTTTTTTCGCAGACAGCAAGACTTCTTCATCTATATTGATGACATCATTGTCGTAAATGTTCATGATATGCAGAGTGAAGAACTTCTTATTTGAGCATTCTTTAGCAATTTTGCTCGAATGTTGCAACTTGCAGTAGTAGCACAGCTTTCACTTGTTGCAGATTTTCTTGATCTCAGAAACGATCAGAGTCTTATCTTGAATGATGATAATGACGAAGTTTAGATTCATTGACTCATCGAGAGATGAGAAAGAAAGAGACGAAGATACTGTCAAAACAACAGTTACAGAAGTGATGATCTTTAAACTCAAAGAATTACTGATCGATGCAGAGATGTTCTTGACTTTGATGAATGAGACAATGACAAAGACGAAGCGAGATTGACGATGCTTAAGCTGCTGAAACTCTTCATCGATGTCAGAGAATGCTTGAACTCATTGATGAAAGATGAATGATCAAGTTTCATCGAGATTTCATCAGAAGAAGATGATGACTTGAGTGAAATAATTGACATTGCGCTTCAGACAGTCAATCAATGAAAAATCTTTCATTAAAAAACATTCTTTCTTTTGATAGAAGAGACTGTAGTAATCGACAAAGCTATTCATGTCTTGCTTCAGAGTTTCGCGAAGATATAAATGAGCATCTTCTGTCTTGAAAGAATTGTCGCAGCAATGATGCAACTTGTGTCATCAATCTGCAAAGATGAAAATGATACAGAGATCATTGACTCGATATTGACTCATTAGATTGTGAGTCTTCTTATCTATGATGAGTCGTGACTCGACATAGACGATCTTGACTCGATGAGAGAGATAATGATCGTCGTTCACGTTCATGCGCTGTATCAAACTCTGCTTTCATGCATTCAATCGATCTTTGTTCTTCTCATACTCAGATATGTCAAGAAGCTTCTCGAATCTAGAAGCGATGAAGACAGCGACAGAGTTCGCAAAGAGATGAACGACAAGAAAAGATTGATTGTTCAAGATTTGTGCGATGATCTGAGCTATCATCACAAGAAACTGAGAATTCAATTCTATATAGACTGAAGAATTGAGAACGATGAACGAAGACGAGATGATAACATCATGTTGTCAAACTTGATTTTGAAGCTCTTGCATTGTGCAAAAAATCTTAACTGAATTTTCAATCACACTTTGAGTGAACTGTTCAACAGCATTCTCATCGTCGATCGAGAGATTGTAAGATGACTTCATTTGAGCGAAAGAATAACTAGATGAGATTTCAACGTATAAAAACGTTGCAGAAAGTGTAGATCTTTCATAATGTCAGAAACTGAGCTAGACTAAAGATACTATCAATATAGATGACTGATATTATTATTACTTTGATAGAATCTAGATACAAGACAATACATCAGATAATGTACAAGACGAAAGACAAAGAGCAAAAGAAAAGAACGAGAGCTCAACTTTTATATACATGAATCGAGCAGAATCAAGACTAGACAGTAGTTCTATTGACTTAAGATTGCAAAAGTTCGCGCACACGATTGAGATGATCAAAACAGAATTGCTGAGACTAAATTAAAATGATGATGACTAGATTGATGACTTGATTCATTGAACTGCAAAACAGATTCAATGAATCGAGATTATTTAAAATATCAACAATTTATGTTCTAAATTGAGTTGATGATCTGACATCATGACAGAAACAGTGACTGAAATCTGAGTCAATGATAAAAAAGTTGAAGACATTTCTTTATATACATATAAATTTCTTTTCAACATGTAAATAAAGATCATTCATACACACACATTTTAAAATTTCATAATTTCATTCTACTAGTACTTATTTCAAATAAGTAAAATGTTTAAACATGTCATTGAGTTCAAGTCAACTCGTCAAGTTGATCGAGTTGAGTTGAAAGTCTGACTCAACTCAATTGAATTAAGTTGACTCTTCTCAACTCAACTCAATTCTGAAACTCAACTTGAGTTAAGTTGAGCAACTCAAACTCAATGACAGATCTACTTTCTACTCATTGAATTACAATCTTATAGAACTCATCTTCAATGTATTAAAGATTTGAGTTCATAAACATTTTGACAAAACATGATCTCATTTTGAAAATATCTTTAATGACTTTCTTCATTACGTTGTTGAACGAAGCAAATGTAATAGATATTCAAGACAGCATTTCAAGCATTCAAATTATATTTTTGAGATAAATATCAGAGCTTTGAAATGAGAATTGAAGATAGAAAATCAGAAATTTGATTCAGAAATTTGACTTTATTTAACAACTCAGTTTTAATAAAGTTTTGATCTTACGTCAGATTGACTTGAAGAGTTTCAGATTTTTCTTAAATGCATGAGTCATTTCATCTGACATTTCTACTTGTATAGCAGTTCAATAAATAGCAGATGTTGAATCTGTCATATCTTTTAAATCATTTGTAAATCACATCTGAGCATTCACTATTAGTCTCATCTCTGCGAGCTTTTGTTTAATTATTTGACGTGAGATCTTGTTTATCTTTCAGACGAAGAACTGATTAAATATCTTCTTCATCTCTTTTGATTCTTCAATGAAGCTTGATCGCTGAGCTGTAATTGCAGACTGAGATGATAAAGAAGAAGAAGAAGAAGAAGAAGAAGAAGAAGAAGAAGAAGATGAAGAAGTAGAAGTAGATTGAGATGATAAAGATTGCTGTCACTGAATAGATTGCAAAGACTATTGTCATGAAGAAGACTGTAAAGATTGTTGTCACAAGAAAGACTGTAAAAACTGTTATCACAAGAAAGATTGTGAAGACTGCTGTCATAATTAATAAGACAATTGATAGAAAGAATAAATAAATGATTATTGTCATGATGATCATTGCAAAAGAAAAGATTACTGAAATGATGAATGAGATTCTGAAGCTTTCTGATTAGACTGATCGTCGAGTCGAGTTTCGAGTTGACATTTTGAATTCGACTCGATTCGAAGTCGAGTTGCTCACATTTTCAACTCGACTCGAGTCAAATTGAGCATATTTTCAACTCGACTTGACTCGATTCGACTAGAAATCGAGTCAATTCAACTCGACTCGCCAAGAATTTGAACTTGACGTCAAGAGCGCTAAGAATAGAAACATAGAACAACATGTTCGCTTGTTCTTTGCATTATCTTTTTGCATTACTCATTGCATCGTCTATATATTGCATTAGCTTCTCACATTACTCATTACATCGTCTATATACTATTTTCAAGCTATTAACAACTACTGTTGTTAATACAAACTATTATATAAAATGTCTAGTTCGTTGACAACTTTCAATCTGTCTGACGAAAGCGTTTCGCATAGTTCATCTTCAGATAGTCTTCATTCTGAAGACTTTGCAAGTCAAGTTCAATGATCTATGAATTCTTCACATCATTCGAAAAAGATGAAGACTAGACAAGAAGTGATTGACAAAATTCAGCAGAATTTTTCACAGCTCAAGCTAAGAGAGAATAGCGAGTATGTTCAATGAACTTTGAATACAGATAGCTTTTTTCTACAATGATGATCTCAAATCTCTGTTGTCGAGAGTATTCAAAACAAGACTCAAAAAAAGATAGACAATTCGCTCTGATTCAAAAAGACTACAGGCGATAAGCAATCTGATATATGAAATCACTTTATACAGTTGACTTCGATTGTTGAAGAATTGTCTAAAATCTCATGCAAAATCTGCAATAAGATTATGAATCATTCTACAACTTTTGATAGCTTCAGCACATCTGTTATGAAAAAGCATCTTGAATCAGACTTTTGCGCAGCGACAGAGCGAAAACGCGAACACTCGCAATCACAAGTTGAACTGACTTTCGAACGAGTAAGTCATATCTGATAATGCAAATTGATAATGCAAAATTGACAAATTATTAGAAGAAAAGTCATACTGAATTAGTCTCTGTCTTCAATCAAGAGAATTGAGATAATCAATTATGCAAGATCTTTGTTGACTTGAACTTACTCTTTTGAATTGTTGACAACGAGTAATTTCGAAAGCTGCTACGAATGCTTCGTTCAGATTTGCAGATTGTGCATCGCACAAAAATGACAACTATGATTCTCTCACACTATAAGAAGATTTGTGATAAGATCAGATTGAATCTTAAAGAGTCACAACGTGTCTCTATTGCTTTGAACGCATGATCTAGTTCTCAAAGAGTAGCGTATCTAGAAGTGTTGATATACTGAATCGATATTGAATTTCAGTTTCGTGAACATCTTATTGAATTTACGTCCCTCGATATTGAGCATATCGATCGTCAATTAATGATAGAGCTAATGAAAATCTTGAAGAACTACGCTATTAAGAACAAGCTTTTTGAAATTGTTATCAATAATGCGAGCAATAATAGTATCTTGAAAGAGAAACTTGAAAAGATCATGAGTCGTCGCGAGTTTCGATGAAACAGAACACAAAATTTCATTAATTGCTTGACTCACATCATCAATCTTGTGACTCAAGATTTTATTCAAGCTCTTGAATTGAAAGCAATAGCGAATAATGTTATTATGCAATTAGAGAACGAGCAAATGTAAGATATTGAGATAAGCAGAGACTTATCTGTTGTGATCAAAAAGATATTGCTTCAGATGATAATGCAAAAAAGTAATGCATTTATTAATCATGTAATTAGATTTGCGCTTTGACGATAGCTATCAACGACTCTTCTCAGCGATTGCTTCGCTTCAGAGCTTTTCAAGAGCAGAATGACAACAGATTCAGAAAACTGATACAAGATATTTGCATTCGTTGAAACTCTACTTACTTGATGCTTCGTCAAGTGTATCAACTACGTGAATTTATTGATCTTTGAACAGAGAAATACTGCGAAGATTCAAAAATTGCAAAGATCAAACTCGATGAAAGCGAGTGATTCATGATTTTGCTTGTTGACAATCTATTAAATTCTTTCTATGAATGCACTTTAATAGTGTCACGAACAACTAATACAGATATTCACTTGAAATTTCAAATATTTGATGCTATTTTCAATCATCTTGAGCAGATTGAAAAGAACATAAGAAGAAGTACTTGCTTGTCGAGTGCTGTTATAGTAAAGACTTGCGAAAAAGTCTCAATCAAACTTGCGAAGTATTATGTCAAAATCGAAGACAGCGATGAAACAATATACAATCTTGCAAATATTCTGAATTCTATCATGAAGCTAAGTCTCTACAAGATTTGAAATGACAAAGACAATGAAGATACAGATCACAATGAAGAGTCTGTCAACTACGAGATCAAGTACAAAACAGAGTTCAAAGAGTATTTTCATAGTTATTATGAAGATTCAGCTGTCAATTCGAGAGCAGAAGCACAAATAGCAAGAAGTGATGCTGACGAGATAATGCATTATGATAATGCAATTGATCTTTTACTAACGATCTTGTAGTCTGTTGCAACTGTCAGAAGATCATTGCTTCGACAATCTCAGTGTGCTCGTTCTTCTTAAGGCGAAGATGATTGATATCTTCGCACTGATGTTATAGATGAGAAATATTTGATCTGACAATTTTGAAAAGACAATGCTTCGAATTTTTCTAAGTTGACGCAAATGACTAAAGATGTTCTTTCATGCTCGATATTCTCGATAAATATTGAGCGAACTTTCAGTTTTGCTAGAAGAGTATGTCGATGAGATCGATCACAGATGAGTTCGAAAACGATGAAACAAATAATGCTGATGAAGTATTACAATCGAACTATGAATTTGAATTCAGACAAGACTATTACTGAGTTCTGAGATATTTATCGTAGAGAGAAGAATGATGATCAAAAGATCAATGAATCTGCTAATTCATTTCGAGTATCTTTGAAGATTGTTCTGACACAGATTTATTCATAGATTTGCAATATCATCTCATCTATTAAAAGTCTTGCATTTAGAGCAAGTACTTATTAGAAGTACAATCGAGTCAATGCACAAGAATAATGTGAATGTGATTTCAAGAATTACACTGTCTATCTAATTGATGAAGACAGACATTTTCTAGTCTGTCTTGAAAAACATGACATCAAGATTCATCATGAGATTCTTTATAAATCTCATATCTCTATCTTGAATGATGACGCGTTTGACATGAATTGTTGTCAAGTTGATGTCTGCATAGAGCAAAATGTCAATGAAAATTCTACAACAAGAGTGATAATGCGAAAGAGTAATGCACTTACTTTACATAAAAAAGCACATAAAGTCTTCAGTGACTTCTTGAAGAGCACTCAAGACAGAGCGCTGAATGCAATAGTCATATGATAGCATATTTTTGCAAGCACAGTCGTGCACAATCTTTCTCACAAGTCGTTCGAAGATCATTTTGAGAATGAGATTTTCGACTGACTTCTGATATTTTCAAATCTTGCGCAATGCAATCATTTCTGATTTGTAGCGTCTTTTAGTTTTCTGTTGCAAAGCATTAGCATGTCAGTCAATAATGCATTACTCATGTGCATTATCTTTTTAGTAGATTCAAAGACTGAAGTAGTTTCTTTGATAGCATAACTGTCAATTGAATTCATTGATTTCTTACGTGCTGATGAACGTGCTAAAAATCAACTTGTCAGCAATAGACAAGTCATATTGCATTATCAGTATGCATTATCTTTAATACGCTTGATGCATGTCATAGTCTATGATGTCTATCAAGAATTCAAGATTCAAGAATAATTGTTTTGATTTTGATGTTTGAATGTATTATTTCTTGAAGCGTTGATTACTAAATTCTAAAATCATAAAATAATTCAAGAAATAGTATGAAAAAGTGAAAAAGAAATTGCAAGAAATATTGAATATGTGTTAAGAATAATAATTTTTTTTTTTCTGTTGCACTCAAATTCATCTCACTTGATGAGTTTTTCCCTTACTTTACAAAATCTTCTACAAGTTTCATATTCTATCGAACTACTCAAATTTCATCAATACTATGACATTATTCAAATGCATTATCAAGAGAACAATGTTGACTTCAACAGGTAATTTTCACTCTGTTCGACGATTCAGAAATAATTCTTCGTCAAAATCAAGTCATCTCACTTGATGAATTATCTTCTACTTTACAAAATTCTCTACAAGTTCATATTCTATTGAAATATTCAAATTTCAACGATACTGTTGCATTATTCAAATGCATAATCAAAAGAACAATGCTGACTCTAACAGATAATGTTCACTCTATTCGTAAATTCAAAGTCTATCGCAAGTCGAAATCGTGGTGAAAATTGGTTCAATGAGATCAAAGAACACTACAAGCGACAGAACAATGATTGTGTAGCTCTGTTTAAACGACTACACAAACTTAAACTCATCAACGTTTGAAAAGAAGCGAATGAGATCGACAAAGCAGCGATGAAAGACAATGTAAGAGACGAGATAGAAGAAGAGCGCAAGAATAAGAAAATACATGATAATGCATCTCAGTAATGCAATACTAGATAAAGCGCTGATCTGTTTATAGTCGAATGCTTCGAGTCGAAAATCAAACGTAAAGTCGATGCTGAGATTGTCGCTGAGACGATAAAGCTTTTCAATATAACTGCTGCGACACAAGATGCGAATACAACGACAGAGAAAATTGCTTTGAAAGCAACGAAGATATGCATTATCTGTATGTATTATCTCTCAGTTGTAGAAACTAATATCAATTTTAGAAGACAACAACAGACGAGCTGAACGTGAGCGAAGAGATATCAAAATTTATGATTTCTATAGCTCATTTAATTCAACAAAGAATTCTTCATCATGATGATCTGAAGAAGTTAAAGCAGACTGACGATATTGATTCTATGACAGCTTTTCAGAATTTTACAACAGAATTCGTCACTCTCTCAACTGTCAAAGAACGAGAAATTCAGAATTCAATACATGCAATAAATTCTAATTCAAATGATCTCATCATAGTAGAAAACGATGACGCAGAGATGTGTTATGAAGCAAAGAAGAATGAGAAGAAACTACAACAGAATGAATATGAGATTATCAGTAGTGAGAAGAAAGAGAATAATGAAAGTGAAAAGAAAATAATAGAGCTGTTCAACTAGCGAACAGCACTTATCTTACTTTCTAAGTTCTAATCATAATTCATAATCTTATAAATTCATTGTGCATTATCTTTTTGCATTATCTTGAAGAGTGTTCGATAGAAAGTCATGATGAGAATCATGAAGTCTTCATGATGAAGACTGTTTGATCAAGCTATTTACATCTATCTAATATCTTGTCGAGTCGAGTCGAGTTGTCGAATCGGATTGTCGAGTCAAGCTTTTCAACTCGACTCGAGTTCTCGAGTTCAACTTCTCAATTCGACTCGACACTTTTTCAAAAAAATTTCAACTCGACTCGACGCGATCAGTCTATTTCTGATGTGAGTTCATTCGTTCTATCTGAACAATCATTGTCTCACTCATTTGCATTTTCATTTGCTGTTCATTGAATCTCATAAATCTCGTCATAAAATCTTTCTTTTTCACTCGCTTTGCTTTGATGTTCAATCTTTTCTCATGTAAATCTGATCAATGAGACAGCGAGATAACAGAGCTCTGTTTATCACTTCAAAAGTTATATAAAAAGATAGAAGATCATTCAATGCTGATGTTTGCTTCGTTGTTAAATATCATTTTATCTCATAAAGATTGCTGAGTGTGATTCATATTATAGTGCTTGTTTGCAAAATTCACGAAACAGAAGTCATTCTGATTTCTACAATGTTCATCATTGCATTGTCAGCAATTCAGCAATGCTTTATCAAAATTATTGATGTCAGCAAGTGTATCTGCTTTGATTCAAGCTCAATTCAAAAGTTGATTGATACAAGTGTGTCTTTGATGAAATTTTTCATTAATGTCAGAACTTTCAGAACAATCTCAACAAATCTTTTACAAGTAAACTTTTCAATCTTCACGTTGATTTCTATCTTGATTGTATAGTTAGTAACTTTCTTCTCAGTCAAAGCGAGTAAAATCTTCTTTCATTCTAACTCATTAAAATCATTAATAAACTGCTGCTTTCAAATGGCTTTTGATTTATTAACTTTGATGATGATTATTCAATTAGTCATAATTCAGTTCTTGATATCATCATTTTTGATCTTAATAATCTCATTTAAAATCTCTTCAAAGCTTCAAATCTGAAACTTCAAAGTCAGCATCTGAGCAATGTGATTAAATCATTCAAGTCTTTAATTTACATGAAGACAGATTGATATAAACAGCATAAAATCATTAATTCGATCTTCAAACTTCATAGCTTTAAGCTCAGAAATAAACAACTTATTTATATCTTTTCTAGTCTGATGATTCAGATGACGACGATGTATAGTCTCTTGTTCATCATGCTCATTGATTTCTATCTGTTATAAAGTCTCTTCACAAGCTTTATTGTCTTTCAATCTTCAAGCAGCATTAACTCAATTCTGTTGTTCTTTTTGATGCTTTGCACACGCAGCAATTTCTGCAGCTGAAAAAGCTATTGATTTTTCATCTTTATCTTCAGAAATGTTGAGTTCATTCTCTCAATATTTAGAACGTGACAATGATGAGAGTGAATTAAATCATGAACATCTTAGTGAAGAAGATTCAGATTGTTGAGAAAGTGAAAACAACTGAGATTCAGAAGACGAGAATTGTTAATAAGTTGAAAACAGTTCAGAAGATGAAGATTGTCAAGAAGTTGAAGACAATCAAGATTCATTTACATTCAATGAAATGAAAGTTCATTTATGATGATGATCAAAGAGAACAGCTCAATCGAGAAAAGCAGCTCAATCAGTAATTTTCAACTGTTCAGTTTGAGTTATTGATTTTCTACGTCTTTCAAATGCTTTAAAGAAAATGAAAGAGTTATTTAAAGATAAATTTTAACTTCAACGTTGAGACATTTGAAATAAAAATGATTACAAGAACGTCAAAAACATTAACAAATAAAGAGATCTGAATAGCTTCAATTTTGAGCAATTAAGAAAGCAATGAGATTGAATTTCGAATTTCTCATATAAATGAATCATCATGAGACAAAGTGAAAATGAATGTCAAGAATTCTAAATCTTTCTGCATATGCTAATAGCTGAGTTACTACAGTAGAGTCAATAATTAATATGTTTGAGTCAACTTAAAACTGTAAGATACTTAAGTATTTACATTGCAAGCATGAAATTATCAAATAACTAAAATCATCAACAGTTAAACTTTAACATTAAATATTGAATTAATGACTAGTTATTGCAATCATATAATAAATTTTGATTTGATTTGATTTGATTTGATTTGAATTCATACACTCTTGTGACATCAATTTAAACTCGACTCATGAGAGAAACTATGCTATGTGTATTGAATGAACAAAATTCTCTGAGAAAGAAAATCGCTCATCGACTACATGATGACTTCACGTCATCGAAACAATAAAATTGACATTATGTTATCAGTAATGAATCTATAGCTTCTATTCAGCGTATGATGCTTGAGTAAACTCTTGATGAAAGTGTCTGTGCTGTTTAATTATGACACATCATCTTTGCTTTGCTTTTCATTGACAATATTCTATACAAATGATGTTTCAATTCGATTCTTGATTCAAAGATGAAAGATGTTTTCTTTGCACTTGTGATGCTCATGATTATAATGTCAAAAACTGTGTTCTCTTGCTCAATGATTATCATTCATTGAGCAGAGAAATATGTGATGAAAGAAAGACACATATGATGAGAAGATAAAGTGTGATTGTATTAAATAATTTTATTCTGCTCTTGATTTGACTTATGTCACGTAGACATTGAATAGATTATTAGTATAAATGTGCAATCATAATCATTTGATGCATGATTCTGATCAATAGTAGAGAATGCATTCTGATCATTCTCATGAGTTCTCAATTTTTCACATAGATAGATGTATGATCTGACATCAAGTAAAGAAGATGAACTTAAGTTCTTTCAATATATTGTTACGATCCTAGCTACGCATCTTCGTTGGTAGCTATGTTGATGGCTATGTTGATGGCTATGTTGATGGCTATCCTGAGGACTATCGCCGAGCGCTCGCCGCTAGAGCATAGGCTTGTTCCGAAGTCAATCCTATTCAGAGTTAGCTTATGTTCTTCTGAGTCATATAGATAGTCGGCCCTTCCCTTCTAGATACTTTCCTTCCTTAGCATTTATATACTCGTTACATTACACTCATATGACTCGCTCTATGCTGGCCCCTAACATATATCAACATGATCAACGAGTCATTACTTCTTTGAACACTGTAATCACGACTTTCAGACTCATCATCTGAAATGATTATTTTATCTGATATCTTTTCATCAATTACTTGATGACACTGTTGATGTGATGAAGATGTTTCGATATCAATGCAGTCAATGAGTCGCAAATTCTTCAATCACTTGTAATCACAACTTGCAGACTCTTCATCTGAGTTGTTTATTTCACTAGTAGTATCTTTTCATCTTTTATTGACATCGACATGTCATTAGTTTTCTTCATAGATTGATTGTGACTGTTAGAAAAAGTGTTGTTGCATAAATGAAAACTCTGCATGATGACTTTTTTGATCACGTAACATTTTAACATCGTTTGAACTGCGTCGAATTGAGATCTCTTAACTTTTCTAACTTTTATTTGAACACAGAATAGAATTAAAAGATTCGTAGTTAACATCATGTACAGATAAATCTCATTATCAATCATCATATAATAGACTAATTAATAATTAATTTGACTAACTAAATAATAGCTACTTAGTTTAATATATGCGCAAAGAAAGTAAATAAAGAAGCAAATAGAAAAGTTAATGAGTAAATTAATAAAAACTTAAGTCAATAAGAAAGTCAGTAAGAAAGTCAATGGGAAAGACAATAGAAAAGTCAATGAGATGTAAAAAACTCATTATCATTATTTTTTCATAACAATGATTGATGTAGTTCTTCTTTCTATGCAAAACAGATAAAATGAATGACTTAATGAAGCTTTGCAATGAGAAAGTAAACAAGAATGTAAATAGAAAATGCAATGAAGAAGCTAATGATGTAAGACTAGAAAGCATTGTTTGAAGCATCATTTGACATGTGTTATGCGCTCGATTGATGTGTAATTTGAAGCATGTAGAAAGTATGATAGAAAGTTTAACAAGCTTTTAAACAAATTTTCAAGCAAGATTCACTTTAAGATGCTAATGTGACTTCTTATCAGCTTGAAGTCAGCTTGAAATCAGCTTGAAGTCACATTAGCAGAATCAGCAAGTTAATATTGATGAGGTTTTTGAATTGCAATGTACATAGTACTTCATAGTTACTTTTTTATTGCATTTCTCATATTTAATGTTAAAAAGTTAACTTTCTTCAGTTGTTTAATGTATGCATGATTGATCAACAACAAGATTCATCTGTACATAATGTTGACTACAAATCTTTTGATTCTATTCTGTGTTCAAATAGAAGTCAAAAGAGTTAAGAAATCTCAATTTAACGCAGTTTAAACTAGATTGATCACATCAAGTCGAGTACTCAAGTTTGAGTTGAATACTCAACTTGAAAAGTATCAAGTTGAATTGAGATTTTTTGAAAAAGTGTTGAGTCAAGTTGAGAAGTTGAACTTAACAACTTAAGTTGAATTGAGAAGCTTGACTCGACAACTCGATTCGACAATTCGATTCGACTCGACAAGATATTAGATAGATGTAAATAGCTTGGTTGAACAGTCTACATGATTTTTCTTCATGACTTTCTATCATGTTTTCTCGTCATGACTTTCTATCAAAGTCAAACAATCTTCATGTTTTCTCATTATGACTCTTTATCAAACAATCTTTATGTTCTTCTTTATGTTTCTCGTCATAATTTTCTATCAAACAATCTTCATGTTTCTCTTCATGTTTCTCTTCATGTTTCTCTTCATGTTTCTCTTCATGTTTCTCTTCATGTTTCTCTTCATGTTTCTCTTCATGTTCTTCTTCATGTTTCTCTTCATGTTTTTCTTCATGTTTCTCTTCATGTTTCTCGTCATGATTTTCTACCACATGATCTTCATGTTTCTCTTCATGTTTCTCTTCATGTTTCTCTTCATGTTTCTCATCATGTTTCTCTTCATGACTTTCTATCAAAAAGATAATGCAAAAAGATAATGCAAAAGCAAAAAACCGGAAAAATTTCTATATTTAACTCTCTTGACATCAAGCTTAAGTTCTTGACGAGTCGAGTTGAATTGATTCAATTCTCAGTCAAATTGAGTCACGTTGAATTGAAAATATGCGTAATTCGACTTGAGTTGAGTTGAAAATGTGAGCAACTTGACTTCAAATCAAGTCAAATTCAAAATGTCAACTTGAAACTTAATTTAACAATCAGTTTAGTTCAAATGATGTTAAAATGTTGCGTGATCAGAAAAGCTGTCATACAGAATTTTCATCTATGTAATAACATCTCTTCTAACAGTCACAATTAATCTACGAAGAAGATTAATAACATGTCAATGTCAGTAAAAGATGAAAAGATACTACTAGTAAAATAGTTGATTCAGATGATGAGTTTGAGAATTATGATTGCAAGTGATCAAAGAATTCATGACTTGTCAACTGCATTGATATTGAAACATCTTCATCACATCAATAATGCTGTCAAGTAATTGATGAAAAGATATCAGATAAAATAGTTGAATCAGATGATGAATCTTGAGTTTGTGATTACATGTGCTTGAAGAAGTAATAACTCGTCAATCACGCTGATATACTGAAAGAGCTTGAACTCATCTTCTTTACTTGACATCAAGTCATACATTTATCTACATGAAAAATTGAGAGTGCATGAGAATGATCAGAATGCATCTCTACTATTGATCAGCTAAGCATTAAATGATTGCAATTGCATATTTATATTAACAATTTATTCAATGTTTATGTGATACAAGTCAAATCAAGAGAAGAAAAGAATTATTCAATACAATCATATTTTATCTTCTCATTATGCACATCTTTCTTTCATCACATATTTCTCTGCTCAATGAATGATAATCATTAAGTAAGAGAACATAGTTTCTATGTTACAATCATAAACATCATGAATGCAAGAGAAACATCTTTCATCTTTGAATCAAGAATTGAATCAAAACATCATTGTATAAAATATCATTAATGAAGAGCAGAGCAAAGATGATGTGTTACAACAATAAACAGCACAGACATTCACAAAAGTTTACTCAAGCGTCACATGCTGAATAGAAGCTATAGATTCATTATTTGATACATAGTCTTAAAACTTATTGTTTCAACAACGTGAAATCATCATGTAATCAACGAGTAATTTTCTCTCTCAGAGAGTTTTGTTCATTTGATACACATAGCATAGTTTCTCTCATGAGTTGAACTTAAATCAATGTCACAAGAGTGTATGACAGTATGAATTCAAATCAAATCAAAATGTATGCATGATTAAATATAACTTTTTTTAAGATGCAGAAGAAATATTCTCTTTTGAATCAAAAGTACAAGAATGTTTCATGATGATGTGATTAATGTTTCTTTGTAAATTGCTATCATGCTATGTATTTAGTAGAGATTTGATGAGAATCGCGTAATTTGATGTCTTACGACTTTTTTCTTTATGAGTCTCGACTAGCTAAGCTAATGCTAATCAGGTCTAGCTTTCATAATTGTCGCATTAAGCGAAGAACATCAAAGTGTTTGCTTGGTTCTCAGGTGTCAGAAGTAAGCTGACTCGCGAGATCTGTTCGATACTAACCAACACGCTTGAGTTGCACATATTCAAGACGTTGGCTCTCATCTTCATGTCAACAGCAGTGCCTTCAACTAGTCTGGCTCCTCTGCTCGAGGGGCTTCTGCAATACCTCTCCCCTTACAAAGTAGTAGTCTGCACATCTTGCAGATATGCAATTCAACCCAAGGCAATCGCACGACATCTCAAAGAGATACATCGGATAAAACGCTCGGACCGACAACCTTTCATGCAACATGTGGAGAAATTCGAGCTTGCGGAGCATGAGCTCGTGATGCAATACATACCCGGCCAGTTTCCTGTTCCATTGCTGCCCGTCCAAAGCGGGCTGCAGTGTAGATCCCAAGATTGCTCATATCTGTGTGTGACGGAGAAGCGCATGAAACATCACTGGCTTGCTGTTCATGGGAGGCAAGGACTGGCGGCATGTGATTGGCAAACAGCACCCCTCCAAACTTTCTTCAAAGGAAATTTGTTGCGGTACTTCACAGGCACGCCATCAGGAAAGCCTGCCGAGAGGATTACAACTCAAATTGCCTATCAGAATAAAACCCAGGAGTGGACTGTATACAATCAAAACAGTTTTCAATGAGAATCGCTAACCAGAACTGCAGGAACAGCTTCCAGACGCCAGCCTCTCTTCCCCTTCAACCTCCACAACTTGGTCAAGAACTCTCAATGAATCAGACAAGTTAATAATGCACCACTATACCACCCATACATGGCGAGCCCTTGCTAACGATGAGAATACGCGGCAAATGTGGCACGTTATAGTCCCACAGCTTGCTTACCAACATGAATATCTCATGCACGCTCTCATGGCCTGTACTGCACTTCACATGGCCTATCTCAATCCAGATCAGCATTCAAAATTGACCATTAAAGCCAGAACACATCAGGATCACGCGATGCCGCTGTTTCGCGCCGCAGTTCCTAGCGTGGAAAGCGAGACTTGTGATGCGGTTTTCATATTTGCCCGCCTGCTGACCATTACTGCTTTCGCCTTGGATGAGCGCTTATTTATGGCTGGGGACGAAGAGGATAAGCTGCCAAGTTGGCTCTTCTTCATTCGCAGTGGCTGTGAGTGATTAAGCTTTCGGAGCATCTTTGTTCTTTTTCATGAGGGTTCAGGAGTTATGGAGTAATTACTCCTGCTCGAGAACATTTAAAGCCCCAAGCCACCATTAATACTCTTGAAACCTAAGTAAAGAGGCACCGCTAACTCGGCAATGTTGCAGGTACCATGCTCTGCGATGTCTGGGGTCAAATCGGGACAGGGCCTGTCAGATACCTGGCCGAGTCTTGGGAAAACCTAGTTGACATATCCAAATTCCCTGATGAGCCACTGCTCGATTATTTCCTGGCGATTCCTCCCGACGACTGGCCAGAAGAGGTGCGAGTGCCATACAACGATTCTGCCCTCGCACTAGCGCGTACCTTCTCCTGCATGTATGCGCTGGATGAGAGAATCACCACGTTGGATGTTGTACGCTTCTGGCCGATCCGGAATTCTGTCGAATATGTCGAGCTGCTCAGCAATTGGCATCCGGGCGCCTTGATTCTTCTGGCGCATTACTGCATCGTGTTGCATCGAGTGGGAACGAGGACTTGGTACCTTGAAGGTAGAGCTGCAAGCATGCTTTCTACGATCGTGCGGCTACTCGATCTCACATGGCATCGGTATATCGAGTGGCCATTGAGCGAGGTGGGACTTCCGCCATCGACCAAACGAATGATTGATGAGTTGCCAATTGGGTCACTCGCCCTTTCCGGCAATATTAGCTCCTCGCTGGGTGGTGGTCTTGACTGTTGAGGCTTCTCATGGAGCCTGGGATCAGTGGCGGTCCAGTGGCCATGGTGAGAAAAAATGTCTCCATTGCACTTTTTTACAAGTGTTTTTGACCCAAGAATAACCTGCGCATTAAGTTCAGAAAATGAAATATAAAAATATATATCTTCATGTTAGATAACTCCATGTGAGGGTTAAGGCGTATTCAGAACTTGTGGCGAACGGGAGTCAAGTCGAGTCGATAGATTTTTATATATCTAACAGATACAAGAACACATGCTTTTGGTTGTTCGGTTGTTTGTCTTGAATTGTAATAGTACACTTCTCGGTATAAAGGAAAATCAACTTTTATTTCTTTTATCCTTGTCGACGACATACCCGGCGAATTCAAATTCCCAGAGAGGAGAGCGTTAAGTACTACTACACGCCCGCGAGGAAGGTTTAACCCTAAATGAAGGCACGATAATAACATCTGCATCTACGAGCAACACTTTCTCCTTGGGCAAGTTTTTATACACCCAGGTACCAACCTACTAAGCAGGTAGTCAAAAACAAGGGAGTTACAACCGAAGCACTTTACTTTTCCTATTGTTTACTAGATACCACACAACTCTATTACAATTTTATATATCGTCTTTTGTTCTAAGAGGGCTCTCTCTACACATCCTCTTCACGGCAGAACTTGAATTAGCAACGCATGCTTTGCTCTTTCGCTCAATTCATCCCCGCATGGGTATTCTACCGAAGTACTTCTTCATTGTCCCATGAATTTCGCGGGCCTAGCGCTTTTACCGAATACTGCCAGTGGCTTGGCATGATGAGTGCAAGGTTGGCATATCGATGGAGCTAGGTAGGTATATACTACATAGTGCTCCTGCTCCGAGTTTTGAGGGTTTTGTAATCTTCTTAAGAGTGAGATACTAATACTATCAGCGACTGAATCGCTACTACCATACTACCATACTACCACGCACAGCTTCAGCACCAGCTTCTAGAGAGCGTAGATATTACGCTTAGAGAAGCTGTGTTAGCCATAAAAAAAATTACAAAGTCGTTATATTGAAGTGAGAGCAAAATTCACTATTATCGAATACAGACGAAAGTCTTATATGATTGAACTTATAATATCTCACTAGAAATGAAGCTACAAATATGAGTAATAAGAAAACTCTCAAAAGCTTATCTGATATAATCAGTAGCTCATGATGTTGAAGATAAAGCTATGACAATCTTCGTCTATAGAGTCTGAGAGACACGCTAGCAAAGTTTTCACCTTCGCTCTTCTACATAGACTTCTGTTCAGCTTCAACCTTCATATCAATATATCATATATATTCTCATACGACCTTCAGTTTCAAGACATGTCAGATCTTTGAAAAATCAGTGTGTCGCATAGTCGAATTCAAAACATATCGTTCAACCCTAATTTCAGTCGAAAGATGTGAAGCATAGTATTCGCAAGCGTAAAATGCGGGGGATTGAAAGCGAAATAAATGATTTGAACACCGAGTAATGCTAGCGCTTCTGCTGCGTCGAAGCTTATTCACATCTTCCTTTCAAGAACCTATTGATACTTTGGAATTTTCTTTTTCAGAACTTTGTTGCTTCAAAAAAACAGGATTTCATTCCACATTAGAATTGAGGGGTTTATTAGATATTGTGATGCTAGAACGAGAAGGGAAGAAGAGAATTGCTACGAAGAAAGGCGCAAAGGAAGTGATGATGCTGAGTTGCACCGTTATCTGTCATTGTTTAAAACTGAAGTTTCCTACTAAGATCATAAGAAATTTGAATATCAACAAACTGCAGAACAGCTCATGATTTTTGGAATTCTAATAAGGGAAGAATAGGTACGTCAAATTAAGATGGCAAGGCCGAGGGGATAGGTCACACCCCGTGGTATTTTTCTCAAAAGAATGATTGGTGAGACTTGCATTTATTCCCCGCTATCTCTCCAATGTTCCTCTTCGCTCTGGTCGACAGTTTCAGCGGACTTTTTTTTATGAGGGCGTGCCAAAGCACAGAAACAATACGATTGGCATGAGAAAGACAGAGACGCAGTCGTTACCACGCAGAATTAGACCCATCATACTGGTTATTTCCCTCCGCCTTCTCCCAACCCTTGACGAGAACCTTTGGGAATTGCCCATTCAATTCCTGCCCCGGTCTAAAAATAATATCCAATGAAGCCTTAGCGCCCTCCTCAGCGGTCAAATCTGCCATCTCGCCGCCGCCCAGATCGGTTTTCATCCACTGAACAACAATTTCAGTATTCTGTGTTGTAGAGAGAATGGAAAGGGTACATACGCCTGGGCTGAGTGCCATGAATGTAAAGCCTTCCTTTTCGTAATCGAGAGCGTACTGGACGGTCAGGGAGTTCATGGCTGCTTTCGAGATCTTGTAGGCTGGGGCGGGGAGGTAATGGACAGAGCGAGATTGCGTAATGGAGCCCAGGGTGGTTGAACTTGGTCTTGTCAGAGCTTAGAAGGGGTTCAAGGGTGGATTGTCGTCTTACATGTTGGCAACTTTCTTCTGGGTGCCCTTCTGCAGAAGTGGGAGAAATGCTCTAGTCACCCAGTGGACGCCAAGGACATTGATGGTGAAGCTGTCTACGAGATTATCCCTGAGTACGGTTAGCCGGTCGATCTCCTGACACGTTTGGATGAAGAAAAGCTCACATTGATTTAACTCCGTCGGAAGCGTATTGGCATACTCCAGCATTGTTGATCAAGACATCTAGTCCCTTGCCTTTCAAGTTTGCTTCGACTTCGGCTACTGCTTGCTTTATGGATGCTTCGTTGGTGACATCGAGTTTAACAACAACGACTCGACCAGGCGACTTTTTGGCGAGCTCCTCTAGCGCGGGGACATCTCCTCGTGCAGTTGCAAAGACTTTGCTGACGTCTGAGGCTGGGTAGGACGCAAGTTGGCGGGCGAGTGCTAGTCCGAAGCCTCTGGAGGCGCCAGTGATGAGATACGAAGCCATTGTGATTGTGATGCTCAAAGACGGATGGCGTTGTAAAGTGTTTTGCTTGATCTGAGGGCGAGGGTGAAGAGTGAGGAGGAGTGAGGATACTATTTATGCCACCAGCAACGCACCGGCCAATTGGCGGGGAGTACGTGGAAAGGAGAAAGGACGCTGGGCATTCAACGTCATCAGCGGCCGATCGACAATCGAATCAAAACGAGTAAGCGCCGCGATATACGGAGTTAACGCGAGCCCCCTCATGCTTCGTGCTTACTCTAGCTAGAGTAAGATTGTGGGGTTAGGTTGTTATCTTAGGGCTGAAATTGATTTGTGATCCAGAGATCGGCATAGAGATTAGGATTGATCGGCCTCGGAGGATGAGTTTTCCGGTCCGTGCCACGAGGAAGAGATCTTGATCTAACCCTTTTTAGTGTTTTGATTTAGGGCTGATTGACCGTGCCTAGGTAATCGTGGCCACCACTATGCGACGCGGGGCCCCCTACCGCGTCGCATAGTGGTGGCCACGATTAGTTGTTGCAGTGCCATTACACTGCCCGCTAGCCTGGTTGGGGCTAGCGCCAATTGCCGCACAAAACCTGGATAGCTTCCTGCTGTAGAATACACACCTTTAGTCAATTATCAGATCTACACTTCATCAATATACATATATTTACATTCTACTGCATCTCATATATCAACACAGACTATGTTATGTAAGAAGTCTTTCGCTACACTTTGCAGCAGACAGGCTATACAACGGCATGTAGTATTCTGTAACATAACGATGTTCCTCAGCCATAGGTAGAATGAAAGACTTAGATATGTCACGTGGTTGAAGAGAAGTACTTGTTGCCTAAAGTAAATGAACGCGACTGTAAGTTTTCAATTTTCTTTCTATAACATTATTCTGTATTTCTCATAATAAAATTATTATTCATTGAAATTTTTGATACGTAAGTTGTTGTCATAAATACTACAGCTTTGTCTCATCGTCACTCACGTTCGCTCGTGTTTCACGCTGTTCAGAATTTTTTAGACTGCTGTGCATGATTCGTACTATATTTTTCGACTGTTGTTGCCTCGGAACCAGCTTCGCGTATTGAATGTCTGTCTCAGCCCACGTCTCGCACATGCTCATAGAGTCATAACGAACACTCCTGGCAAAGCTCCTGTCTGCCTTGCGAATCAGGTAGACCTCTGTCACAAGTAAGCCTCGTGATGTACACAGTACATTCCATGCAGAGCCACTTTCACAGCCCATGTCTCATACACACTTTCTATCTACGGGCTTGTTCTTGAACACATATACCCTCGGAATTCCGGGGTTCTATCTTCGAGAGTCTCTTTACTGCTCTTGTCGACTTTCCTACTTACGTCAAAGCGAGAAAAAATCACCTGTCATTTTCATTTGCATGAAAGATCTACGGTTGAAGATCGAGGTTTGACTGCTCATGTGCTTTTCAGTAAAGTGATACTAATAAATATAGGCGCTAGGAGAAAATCTGCCCAGACTGGTCGCTCTGTTAAAAACACTAGGTCCCGGACTCCTTGATGAAAGCAACTACGAAACCTTCCTTCAAGGACCCAGATCAGGTCCTTTTCCCGTCCTACACGATGCCGCATTTTGGGAGCCAAAATTGAACGAGGGACATCTACTCGCAGCGATGACAGTTGTTCAGATCTAAGTTGTACGCTTGGCTTACCACGACTAGATCGCGTCGCAGTGGGAGCTAGGGTCAGAACTCTCTCTGTTGGAAATTCCGTATCTTTTATTGATAGCCCTTGGTATGGACGTGTTTCCAGTGGGCGCTTTGCGACCGTTTGAATCATGGGATGTGGTCGAGAGGGGGCTCATTGGTTCATTATACGATATGCCAGACCGTACCCTGAGTCACGCAGAGCAGTCATCTTTGGCAACGAAGCTAGAACGCCAGCATCATAGACTTCGATGTTCGTTATCAATTGTATGTCCTGAGGTTGACTTGGTGAGATGACTCTGCCACTTGATATGGCTAGTTCTGACTTCCAGAAGTGTGTTGCAGGCGCCTTGTTACCAATATTTTGCCAGATGTTCAACGAGCAGCAGGAGCGAGTCGTGATGAACAAGTATATCTGAAAGTCTCTTGAGAGCTGCAGTGTAAGTGACTGTAATAGTGGATATCTGCGCGAAAAGTTCCCGTCCTTCGAAAATCTCGATATCGGACTTCTTTCTTCCTTGTAACTTTATACCTGGAGGTCATCGACAATACGAGTAGACCTATCGCCGATTTGTTTCTGTGGGAGCTTGAACCGGTCGAAGCTCTCATGAAGCAGATCTTGATGGACCTATTTCAAGAACCAGATAGTGCGCCTACAGAGATGTGCATGGTCTTGGCATCGCTCTTGGCGCTCTCTGACACCTTCTATCTTGGAATGTACCGAACAAGTCGACGCGGTGGATGTCTCATGCGCTCACCATACCAGCGTCGCCCAATATCGACATTCTTTCAATGGATGCAAGACTCTTCTCAACTTCATCTTGGCTGAAATGTGATTGAGACGTTGATCTGCTCATTTCAGGCTGTGTATTGCCCCAGAATAGATGGTACTGCTGTCCCAGCGATGCATGCCTTTTCGGATAGCGTCAAGCCAGCAATTCAAGGCTCCTCGGTACCAGACCCATATTATCAGTACTGGAGACAACGTCAGAGGCGTCATTTATCGGTCAAAGCAGAGGAGGTATTGAATTCTGAGACCCACCGGACACAATGGCGATGGTGGACGTAGAGGAAGCGATGGGGACAGTGAACTCGACAGCGGTGGACACAAAGGACTTGATGAATGAGACAAAGCGCACATGGTTCCCGCAAGGCCCAGATGGATCTCTGTCCCTTGTCGATATCAATTCCGACGAGCTGTCTTTAAAAACAATAGAAAGCGTCCATGAGGAGCCTCCACCAGCTTACTTACCATCTAGTCTCTCCGAATCTCATGATAAGCGTCGCACGCAGGTCTCGAAGGCGGATGTCGGGCAAATTTCATCGGAAAACCCAATGGAAGAGTCATCACAGACGCTCGCTCGAGGGAATGCTCAATGCGACTCTATTGGGCAAAATCAAATTGCTCCAAGGAAAACTTGGCTACGAAGATTTCTCAGATTTTTTCGGTTGAGCCTCTGGCTCCTGATTTTGGCATCAGCCGATTGCTGGACAACTCGGCGACTTATTGTATAGGACGTCAAGAAAAACTGTCCCTCGCTCCAGGAGGGTCCGCAGACTATATCACAGTTGGTGAGGTTGATGGCTACGCGTAGATTAAGAGTTGAATTTGGACTATCGTGGTTTTGTTACACAAAGGAGGGGCAGAAGAGTACATTCGTGTAGTTCAAGACAGAAAATTTGAGATAATATCATATGGGTATCGATCAAAGCGAAAGCATCAGCACGGAAAGTTCAATCAATTTCGCTTTTCATCAGTACGTCTGCCAACGCAGCCTTTATGATGCACACGTGACACTCAGCAGTGCGCCCAAAATGGCTTACTTGTAGAAATCCAGTAATGGCCCCCAGGGGACTCCAGAAGTTGCTTCCTCAGGAGGCATAGGTTCTTATATGAAGATGAACACACCTCAAAGACATTGGCAAAGAGCTTGAGCGCAGAGGGTGCAAGAAACAGTCATATGATAAGCAAACTTCAGGTATGGGAGCATTCTTAAGGTGCAAGACGGCTCAGATCGTATCTGCATTTCGACAGATTGGACACTTATCTTCTACGCCATGAGGATACCGCAGACAAATGGCGCACAATCTCAACCGATCCCCCCCGTCATCAATGATACTGCGTCAGCAAGACGAGAACATTGATGAATTGCAGAGTACGTTGCAAGAAGCCGCTGTCTCTGGTCGAGAGAACCTGCGCCCCTACTATTACGTTTTCCACGAGAGAAAGATAGGCAATGCCGAAAGTGAGGGTGACGTGGTTCTCGAACATTCGCACTGTTCTGGGAATTTTCCGTCCTGTACGCCATCTCCACGTACGGATTTCAGTTGGACTTGGGATGTTGGGACAAGCGAGCGG
>JAABUH010000480.1_pt1 | contig 58660 bp, 59 predicted proteins | sample 5559121 | NCBI WGS metagenome assembly JAABUH01 (sample SAMN10711871, study PRJNA513364) | rock metagenome | isolation source: Antarctica rocks | place: Antarctica: Victoria Land, Battleship Promontory nord | collected 2015-12-28 | reverse complement strand
CTGGCCAATGCCGTCGCCAGCGCGGATGCACCCGGGCTGCGGTAGACCGCGATCCCGATCAGAACGGCAATGATCGTTGCGATAATGACGCACTGCACCGCCGCGCTGACGTGCAGGTAGGAATCGATTGTGAGCTGCCGACGGAAGTCCACGACGTAGTTCCACACATCATTCATGCCTACTGATCACCCCACTCTCTTCGATCTTCCTGAGTACTCGAATCACACGTAACGGGGTAACCATAGGGCAAAGCTCTGCCCAGGTAGGTCACGATTCGGCACTGCGTAGGCTCGACGACGTGTATCGGGGCCCGGATCAGCGCAGCGCAGCCCGCATTCGGGGCGTGGCCGCAGGCGCCGTGTCGGCGTCCCTGGCGGTCGCCGCACACGGTGGCGCCGGCGGTCGCTTGCCGAACGCGACCGGAGTGCTGTTGCTGCTCGGGCTGTCGGCGGTGGTTGCTGTGACCGCCACCTGCACGCCCACTGTGCGACGTACCCCGATTGGCCTGTTTACCCTGCTCAGCGGCGCACAACTGGTCGGCCACGAGGTACTGGCGATCGCTGGTCACCAGCATGGCTCGGCGGGCGCGGGGATGCTCGCCGCGCATGTTGTCGCCGTGGGCGCGTGTGCCGTTCTCATCGCGCTGGCCGAGCGCATCGGACCGCGCTGCGCGGCTGCCCTACGGCGCATTCTGCCGCAGCTGTCCGCACGCGTACCGGCCCGCCGAGTTCGTTCCGGCGTCTGCCGGTGTGTCGGGTACCACACGCAGCTCGCAGCGGTGCTGGCGGCTTCGATGTCGCGCAGGGGTCCTCCGCGGGTGGTGTGAGTTCCCCCGCACACCCCTGACCAAGGAAGTACACCTCATGCATACCTGCATAACCCGTGCCTGCGTCACCGCAGGCTCCGTCTCCGCCGTCGGCCTGCTCGGCGCCGGAACCGCCGCCGCCCACGTCACCGCCAGCAGCCCCGATGCGCGCCAGGGTGGCTACGCCGTGATCACCCTGCTCGTGCCAAATGAGTCGGCGAAGGCCACGACCACCGGTCTCACCGTCACCTTGCCGACGCACGTTGCGGGCGACACCTCGTTGTCCTCCGTGCGGACCAGCCCGATGCCGGGGTGGACGGCCGCCGTCACCAAGGACCCGGCAACCTCTGCGCCCACCGCCGTGACCTGGACGGCAGCTCAGGGAACTTCGATCGGCGACAGTCAGTTCGGCCAGTTCCAGCTCTCGGTGGGCACGCTGCCCAAACAGGCGACCCTGAACCTGCCGGCAACCCAGACCTACAGCGACGGCTCGGTGGTGAAGTGGGACGAGCCGGCGAAGCCGGACGGCCCCGAAGCGGAGCATCCGGTGCCCACAGTCCAGCTCGCCGCAGCAGGTGACCCGCACGCAGTGAGCGCCACTGTCGCGGCCCTGCCGGCCGCCGCCAGCACTACCGACGGCACAGCGCGCTGGCTCGGGGGGGTTGGGCTGGTGCTGGGGGCGCTCGGGCTGGCGCTCGGCGGCGGTGCCGCCCTTCGAGGCCGCGGCGGTGCCGCCCTTCGGGCTCGGGGACGGAGCTGATGCGTTCCTGGCTGCGGACGGGCGCGGTGACTGCTGTGCTGGGCGTGGCACTGCTGCTCGGCGCGGGCCTGGCCTCCGCACACAGCTACCTGGTGAGCTCCGACCCCGCTGACGGAGCCTCGCTGGCGACTGGGCCCTCGCGGGTCACGCTGACCTTCAACGAGGAGCTGCAGACCTCGTTCGACTCGCTCAGCGTGGTCGGTCCAGACGGCAACCGCTGGTCCACGGGCGACACCAGCGTCCAAGGAGCCACCGCAGGTATCGCGTTGACCGCACTCGGGCCGGTGGGCAAGTACACCGTCGCCTACCGGGTCATCTCGGCCGACAGTCACCCGATGACGGGCACCGTCAGCTTCACGCTGACCGCGGCGGGCACCGGCACTCCCGGACCGAAGGCGGGCTCTGCGCCGAGTGCAGGCACGACCGGAGGCTCCGGTGGCGTGAGCGCGTGGCCGTTCGTCGTCGGCGCGGTGGTGGTGTTCGGCATCGGGATCGCGGTGGTGACCCTCGGCGGCAGGCGCAGGCGAGCATGACGCGGGTGGGTGCGGTGGTGACGGAGCGACGCGAGTGGTGGCTGCTGGCCGCCGTACCCACCGGTGTGCTCGGGCTGCTGGTGGCCGGGCTGCTGTCCCGTCCGCTCGGACATCCGGCCTCGGACTACCCCAGGATGGTGGCTCTGCTGGCGGGCACGGCCCTGCTCGGCACCTGCGTGGTGGTGGCGCTGGAAGATCCCCGGCGCCGGTCTGTGCTCGCGGCCCGACTGTCGCGCTGGCGGATGGTGCTGGCGGCACTGTGGTTGGTCGCCGAGCTGGTGCTACTGGTGGCGTCGGCGGGTGAGGCAGGCGGTGGTTCGCTGAGCTCGGTGCGGGCCTCGACGGTGCTCAGCTACGTCCAGGTGCTGACCAACGGGCGGATCAGCCTGCTGGTCTGCGGGTGCGTCCTGGTCGCGCTGGTCCTGGTGGCAGCCACCCGCGGCGCGGGCGCGGGGTGGTCGACGGCGCCCGTCGCCGCCTTGACGATGGTCGCGCTGATCGCCCGCCCGTTGACGGGACACTCGGCAGACGTCGGTGCACTGGCGCAAGTGGCCATCATCGTGCACGTGGCCGCCGCGTCCGTGTGGTGCGGCGGACTGGCGGTGGTCGCTGTGGTGGCCGGGACCGCGCGCGGCATCTGGGCACGGATGCTGCCGCGGTTCTCCCACCTCGCCGGCTGGTGTGCAGCCGTGGTGGCGGGCAGTGGGGTGCTCAATGCGCTGCTGCAGCTGGGCGGGGTGAACCTCTTGCTCAGCTCCGGCTACGGACGCCTGGTCCTCGCCAAGTTCGCGGCGCTGGTGGTGCTGTTCGGCCTGGGCGCCTTCGCCCGTCGCCGCTGGGTACCCGAGGCAGTACAGCACCGCACCCCCGCCGCGGTGTCCCTGCGCCGCGCCGCGACCGAGGTCGCCGTGATGGGGCTCGCCCTGGGTCTGGCGACCGCCTTGGCGACGACGGGTTGACCTGCGCCGGACTCGGCGCAGCGCAAACCGACCGGGGCATCCACTGCAGCCCGCGGACTCGCTGCTGCGCTCCAAGCTGCGCAGGCCCTCGAGATCGTTATCGAGCCAACCCCGTGGTCGGACGCGCGCACGGCTTGGGCACTCGCCCAGAGATCGCCGCGCTCCGCCGACGCCATTTACGTCACCGCGTGACGCCTACCGACCCTGGCGCGCAGACGAGTTGGCCTGCTCTGCAGCCGTCTTCACAGCTTGCAGGGTGTGCGCCATGCCCTCGTCCATCATCGTGTCGCGCTGACGTCCGATCAGCCCCGAGCGGCCGAACCAACCGAGGTACCACGGTGGGTGGCCAACCTGATGTCGGTACTCGGTGAGCAAGGTGCCGTCCCCAACGGCTGCCAGCCGGTAGCCCCAGCGCATACTCGATTCGGCCACCTCGAAGGCGAAGTGCTGTGCGCGCTCGGCCGCAACCACCCGACAGTGCGTGGACCACCGAATACGACCGTGGCGGTTCGAGCCGACGAAGCGCGCAGCTGGGGCGGGCCCCGTCGCTCCCTTGACCCACCGTCCACCCGTGCATTCCGGGCTCCATCGGCCCATCTGCGCCACGTCCGTCACCAGCGACCAGACCTGCTCGGGAGTAGCAGCGATCTGCACGCTCACGTCATCCATGGCTGGCGACCGCGTCGGCGATGGGGATGTCCCCGGAGGTGAGCATGAGTACGGTGCCTGCGGTGGACGGGGTGTCGAGCAAGGCCGCCAGCACCGCGGCCACGTCGGCGCGTGGCACGGTCCCGCGCTGCAGCGGTGGACTACTCAGGGTTACGGTGCCCGTCGGCTCGTCGTCGGTGAGGCCGCCGGGACGCAACACCGTCCATTCCAGCGCCGTGCGCGCCGTCAGGTCGTCCTCCGCGGCGGTCTTGGCGGCCAGGTAGGCAGCGAAGACCTCGTCGGTGCCTTCCGGAACCGCCTCACCGGCGCCGAAGGAACTGACCTGGAGGAACCGCTGCACCCCCGCCCGTTCGGCAGCATCGGCCAACAGCACTGAACCCGCGCGGTCCATGGTGTCCTTACGCTCGATGGTGCTGCCCGGACCGGATCCGGCGGCGAACACCACGGCATCAGCACCCTGCAGCACGCTGGCCACGTGTTCGACGCTGCCGCTCTCCAGGTCAACAACGACCGCCTCGGAACCGATGGCCTTGATATCGACGATCTGTGCGGGGTTGCGGATCATCGCCACCCCGTCGTCCCCACGCTCGGCGAGCAAGCGGAGCAGGTGTTGGCCGATCTTGCCGTGTCCGCCGGCGATGATTACGCGCATGTTGCTCCTTGTTCGTCGTACCGGATTCGCGAATTCACACCATCGCTCGCTGACTTGAACGTACCGTGTGCCCTGCGCTCGTCTCCCGATCAAACCCCGAGGTGGCGGCCGCTTTCCGCCTTGGAGCCAACGTCGCGCAGCGCCGCGGTCGAGCTCACCGGCGAACAGAACGAGCGACCGCGCCGCGGCGTTTTGTCGTCGTTCTTCCGCCGGCCCCCGGAGATCTAACGACCCGGCAGCCGCTTCAGCAGCTTCACCGAGGCGAAGAGCGCAGTGGTGTACGCCTTCTGGGACACGCCGCGGGGGGGCGCCACCGGTACCAGACGTTGGGTGGCCACGGTCTGGGACTCGGTGTACTTCAGCAACCCGTCGGCACCATGGCGCCGGCCCATGCCAGAGCTACCCATGCCCCCCATCGGGGCGTCCGTGCTGCCCCAGGCCGCGGCGTAGCCCTCGTTGACGTTCACCGTGCCCGAGCGCAGCCGTGCTCCGATCTCCTCGCCCTCGGCCTGGGTGGCCGCCCACACGCTGGCGTTGAGCCCGTAGTCGGTGTCGTTGGCCAGACGCACGGCCTCGTCCACGTCCTTGACGGGGTAGATCGACACCACGGGGCCGAAGGTTTCCGCGCGCGCGCACTCCATGTCGTCGGAGACATTGGTCAACACGGTCGGTTCGTAGAAGAACGGCCCGAGGTCCGGCCGCGCCTTGCCGCCCGCGACGGCGTTGGCGCCCTTGGCTACCGCGTCGTCGACATGCGCCGTCACCGCCTCGAGCTGGGCCTTGGAGGCGAGGCTGCCCATCTCCGGACCGTAGGAGTAGCCGCCGGCGAGCTTGACGGCCTTGACGCGCTCCGCAAAGGTTTTGGTGAACTCCTCGGCAATGGACTGGTCCACGTAGAGCCGCTCGACGGAGATGCACAGCTGGCCAGAATTGGCATAGCACGCCCGGATGGCGGCGTTGGCCACCTTGGGGATGTTCACCCCCGCCGTCACCACCATGGCGTTCTTGCCACCGAGCTCCGCCGAGAAGCCGATCAGCCGGCGTCCGGTCTGCTCGGCCAGGGTGCGCCCGGTGGCGGTGGAGCCGGTGAACATTAGGTACTCGGTGTTCTCCACGATGGCCGTGCCCACTACCGATCCCGCGCCGGTGACCACCGCAAACAGTTCACGGGGTAGGCCGGCCTCGTAGAGCAGCTCGACCGCGGCCAGCGCGGTGTGCGGGGTCTGGCGGTCCGGCTTAAGTACCACCGCGTTGCCGGCCATCAGCGCCGCGAGCGCGTCGGTGACGGCCAGGGTGAGCGGGTAGTTCCAGGGCGAGATGACCCCGACCACGCCCTTCGGGTGGCGGCGCTCCACCGCCTTGGTGAACCCGGGAAACAGCCCGGCCCGGCGCTTGGGGGCGAGCAGCTTCGCCGCGGTGCGCGCGTAGTAGCGGGCGGTGATGGCCACGTCCATGATCTCCTCGGCCGCCGCCATCCGGGACTTCCCGGTTTCCGCCTGCGCCATGTCCAGCAGCGGCTCGCGGTGTTCCAGGATCAGGTCGTGGTAGCGGTTGAGCACCGCGGCGCGCTCGGCCACAGGCGTTGCTGCCCAAACCTTTTGCGCGGTGCGAGCCCGCTGCACAGCTGCCTCGACGTCTTCGGCGGTGCCCATCGGCACCGAGGCCAGTGTGTTACCCGTAAACGGCTCGATCACCGTCGAGCTGTCCCGCTGTGCCTCGGTCGGGATGGCGATGTGGGTGGCGAGGCGTTTGAAGACATCTGAGCTGGGTACGGGCATGAGCTCTCCAAAGGGGACGAGAAACCGTTGACGTCAACCTACCCGGCAGTAGCCTGCGCAGGCATTTCGTACGACCACGACCGGTCATCGATCACCCAAAATGGGCGTACACCTTGCAAACTTGATGTCATGTCGTCGCCGCAGGTCCCGATGCCCCAGAGGACCGGGAGCAGCACCCGGGTCATCGCTTATATCGTGGGCGTTCTCGCCGGCTTGTTCGTCACGCCCATAGCGATCGCCCTGATCGCGTGGGCCCAGAACCGCCAGTTGCGCCGATTCCAGCTCGGCTACGGACAGACAGCCGACTCACGGCGCTGGCGCTGACCTTGCTGGGCGCGCTTTTCCTGCTCGCCGTTGCCCTGTTGGCGATGTGGGCACCATTGGCCCCCGTTGCTCGGGGGCATCGTCCTCGGGGTGCTGCCGTCCTTGGTCCAGTACGTGCAGCCCAGTTGAATTTTCCGCTTAGGCCGGAACCTCTACGCCCCGCTGGACGGGCCGTTCACCAACTTTTATATCGGCTCTGCGCCCATCGTGCTCGGCGTCGTACTGGTGGGCGCCGGACTCGCCGGAATGCTGGCCCGACTCATCCGCGCTTGACCCTCACGCGACGTCAGCCTGCACGGTGGTGGATGTGAGCGACAGGGAAGCCAGACGCACGGTGGGCCAGGTCGCCGCGCTCGTCGGGGTGAGTGTGCGAACGCTGCATCACTACGACGAGATCGCCCTCGTGACCCCCAGCGCCCGCAGCAGCGTGGGCTACCGCAGCTATTCCGACGCCGACGTCGAACGTCTGCACCAGGTTCTGCTGTACCGCGAGCTCGGCTTCCCGCTCGAGGAGATCGCGACCCTCCTCGACGATCCGTCCGTCGACGCACTGGCGCACCTGCGGCGTCAGCGCGCGTTACTCGACGAGCGGATCGACCGTTTGCACCGGATGGTCGCGGCAGTCGAGCAGATGATGGAGGCACAGACCATGGGTATTCAGCTGAGTGCGGAGGAGCAGACGGAGATCTTCGGCGACAACTGGCTGGGCGAGGAGTACGGCATCGAGGCCGAGCAGCGCTGGGGCGACACCGAGGCGTGGAAGCAGTCACAATCGCGGACCGCGGCGTTGAGCAAGGACGACTGGGTGCGGATCAAGGCCGAGACCGATGCCTTGGAGGCGGCCTTCGTGGAGGCGATGACGCGGGGTGTGCCTGCGGACTCCGAGCCCGGGCGGGAGCTGGCCGAGCGGCACCGGGCGAGCATCGAGCAGCACTACGACTGCAGCTACGAGATGCATCGCTGCGTAGCGGAGACGTACGTGAGCGACGAGCGGTTCCGCCGGCACTATGAGGACGTAGCGCCCGGGCTGGCGCAGTACACCCGGGATGTCATCGTGGCCAATGCCGACTCACCTTCGGGCCGGGCCACTTGACGATTCGAGTCGGCTGAACCCTGGGCCCGAGCGGTGACCACTCCGTAGGTGGTCAGGCCGATCTGTACCCCGAACACTTCCCTCAATTCGGTTACGTTACGGTCTCGGATCAGACACGATGCCGAGACACGTGCATCGGCCTCCAACTGAGGAGATTCACGTGAGTGTAATGACGCGAGTGCGGGCTGCGGCCACCGTCACGGCCCTGACAGCGGCCGTCGGTGCCCAGGTTCTCGTCGGTCAGGCGCAGGCGGAACCAGCTGGGTGTCAGCCGAGCGGCGCGATCGGCCAGGCGTGGAGCAGCATGGGCGGAAACTCGTCAGCGCTCGGTCCGTGCGTCACCGACGAGGGCGACTTCCTCACCATCAAGTGGGAGCTTTTCGCTAACGGCATCGTACTGTGGACGCCGTTGACCGGGCCGGTTCCTCTCGTCTGGGGCCCACCCGCGCCCCCGGTCGGTGGTTCCTCGCACGGCGCCGCCGCACTGGCCGCCGCGCGCGGCATGGTGGGCACGCCCTACCTCTATGGCGGCTCCCGACCGGGCGGCTTTGACTGCTCCGGGCTAGTGCAGTGGTCATTTGGTCAGGCGGGAGTGAACGTTCCCCGCACCACGTGGGACCAGATCAACGTCGGGCTCCCCGTGGCCCGTAACCAGCTCCAGCCCGGCGACGTGGTGTTCTCCTATGGCGGCGGCCACAACGGCATCTACGCCGGCAACGATCAGGTCATCCACGCCCCAGATGTTGGCCAGACCGTGAGCTACACCAACATCAACTACATGCCCTTCTTTGCCGCTCGACGCTACTGAGCCGTCAACGTCCGCGTGCGGCAGGCGCGTGGCTTCGACCAGGTCGAGGACAGGTCGTCTAGGGTACGAGAACACGTTCCAGTTCTCCTGCTATTGGACGAGAGCGCAGGTCAAGGATGAGCACGGAGATGCCCCCGCTCACCGCAGCGGCAGAGGTCACCGAGTGGTCCGATGAGGTCGACGTCGTCGTCGTGGGACTGGGGATCGCCGGGGGTTGCGCCGCAGTCGAGGCGGCCGCGGCAGGCGCGCGCGTCCTGGTGCTGGAGCACGCGGCGGTCGCCGGGGGAACGTCCTCGATGGCCGGCGGTCACTTTTATCTGGGCGGGGGTACGGCCGTCCAGCAGGCGACCGCCCACCCCGACTCTGCCGAGGAGATGGCCCGCTACCTCACCGCCGTCTCCCGCGACCCGGAGCCGGACAAGATCACCGCCTACTGCGAGCACAGCGTGGAGCACTTCGACTGGTTGGAGGCGCTGGGTTTCCGGTTCGAGCGCAGCTACTACGCGGAGAAGGCGGTGATCCAGCCGAATACCGAAGGGCTGATGTACACCGGTAACGAGAAGGTGTGGCCTTACTGCGAGCAGGCCGTACCGGCGCCGCGCGGGCACAAGGTTCCGGTGCCTGGCGATACCGGTGGGGCGAGCATGATCGTCGACCTTCTGGTGGCCCGGGCCGCCGCGCTCGGAGTCGAGATCCAGTTTGAGACCGCGGCCACCGGGCTGGTCGTCGAGTACGGGCAAGTGGTCGGGGTGACGTGGAAGCACTTCGGGGAGACCGGCACCCTGCGAGCCCGGGCGGTGGTGCTGGCCGCGGGCGGCTTCGTGATGAATACCGAGATGGTGGCCGCGCACGTTCCGCAGCTGGCCGAGAAGCCCTTCGTGCTGGGCAGCACCTACGACGACGGCCTGGGCATCCGCCTGGGCCAGTCGGTCGGGGCGGCGACCAAGCACATGAACCAGGCGTTTGTCACCTGCCCGGTGTATCCGCCGTCGATTCTGCTCACCGGGCTCATCGTCAACGCCAACGGTGAGCGCTTCGTCACCGAGGACTCCTACCACTCCCGGACGTCGGGCTTCGTGCTCGACCAGCCCGGCGCCGTCGCGTACCTCATCGTCGACGAAGCCCACCTGCAGCGACCCGAAATCCCGCTCGCCCCGTTCATCGACGGCTGGGAGACGGTGGCCGAGATGGAGACAGATCTCGGTATCCCGGCCGGGCGGCTCGCGGCGACACTCGAGCGCTACAACACCTATGCGGCGCTGGGCGAGGACCCCGATTTCCACAAGAACGCAGAGTTCCTGGCCGCGCAGGACACGGGGCCGTGGGCGGCGTTCGACCTGAGCTTGGGCAAGGCGCTGTACGCCGGGTTCACCATGGGGGGCCTGCGCACCTCGGTCGACGCGGAAGTGCTCCGTGCGGACGGTTCGGCCGTCGGCGGGCTGTACGCCGCGGGGGCGTGTGCGGCCAACATCGCCCAGGACGGCAAGGGCTACTGCAGCGGCACTCAGCTCGGTGAGGGATCCTTCTTCGGTCGCCGGGCGGGACAGCACGCCGCAGCCGGTCGGGGCTGAGCGGCGCCCCTTCTACCCGCCGCTCGTACTCAGCACCTGGTGGACGCCACCGACAACCGGGCAGTAGGTTTGCCCACCATCACGAGCGACGTATATAGACAGAGGAGGCGTGAGGCCATGTCCAGCGACAAGGTGCGCCGCACCGAGCCGACGTCGAGCGGCGGTGACCGTCGGTGGTGGGCGGCCGTTCCGCTCATCGTGATGGTCGTCGCGCCACTGGTGGTCGTGTTCGGCGAGCCGCTCGGGATCGCGGGGGTGCTCTGCGTCATCGCTGTCGGCATCGTCGCGGAGTCCATTGCGGTGCGGATGGCGGTTCGTCCGTCGACCAGCTGACCGCGCTCCGCCCTCACGGGGAGCCCGGAGAGGGCGGCGGGTAGCGAGCGGCAGTTCTTAGATCAGGACCGGAAGTGACGTTATGACAGCAAAGCGAGACGCGCACCCAAGCGGCGCCGCGACAGCACGAAGCCGGCGATTTGCAATGATTTTCGCGGGAATAGCCACTGTCGCTGCATACATGGGCTGGCTCGCTTGGGACCGGACCGACTTCGTCGGGGACGATGGACGCCTCCACGGACCGTACGAAACATGGCAGGTCATCGGGCTCGCGCTTACACTCGCGCTGGTTGCCGCCGTCGTGGGCTGGCGACAGTGGCCGTGGAGTGCGGCGGTAACGATTACCGTCGTCCTGACGGTGTCATGGTCGCTGAACGCGGTAACCGATCCAGGGGACGGCGCTAGTCTGTGGCCAGTGGGCGCTGCGATGCTGGCGACCGGCACGTTCGCAGGCACGATCGTTGCGGCTGTCGCTGCCGAAGCCGTGTCGATGCGACGCCGGAATACTCCCCGTCCGACGCGGCCGCTAACGTAACTAGGCCTCCTCGGCGGCGATCACACCGAGAATCGAGTCGCGAAGGTCCCCGCGGCACACCACGACGTCGGGTAGCCACGTTTCGGCCACGTTGTACTGCAGCGGCGAACCGTCGATCCGCGAGCAATGCAGACCGTGCGCCAGCGCCACCCCGACCGGTGCGGCCGAGTCCCACTGGTACTGGCCGCCGGCGTGCACGTAGGCGTCCGCCTCGCCGAGGACCACGGCAGCAACCTTCGCGCCGGCCGAACCCAACGACAGCAGGTCGCCGCCGATAGCGTCGGCCACTGCCTGGGCGAACGCGGGCGGCCGCGTCCCACTGACCACAATGCGCGGGCGGTCGGAGGTGCGCGCCGCAAGCAGCCCGGACGCAGTAGGCAGCGGCCCCATCCCGAGTACACAGTCCAGCGCGGGCAGACCCACCGCCGCAGCCGTCAGCCCCCCCAGGCGTTCCCACAACGCCACGTGCACGGCCCAGTCCAATCGACCGCCCGTGCCGTACTCACGCGTGCCGTCGACCGGGTCGATGATCCACACCCGCTTGGCGCTCAGGCGCGCGGGATCGTCAGCAGATTCCTCGCTGAGCACCGCATCGCCTGGACGCTGCGCCGCCAACCTCGACAGCAGCAAGGCGTTGGACTCGCGGTCGCCGAGCGCGCCGAGCTCCTTGCCGGCTGGCCCGCTGGTGCGCAGCCCGACGAGCAACCGCCCGGCTTCGGCGGCCAGGTCCTCCGCCAGTTCCTGGTCCACCGTCATGCAAACAGCTCCGCCACGATGCGCCGCGCCACCTCAGCCGCAATCCCGTCCGCGGGAGTAACCCGAAACTGCGGGGTCAGCGGCGGCTCATACGGCGAGGAGATTCCGGTGAACTCAGCGATCTCACCGGAGCGCGCCTTCGCGTAGAGCCCCTTCGGGTCGCGCGCCTCGCAGTCCGCCAGCGGAGTGTCCACGTAGATCTCGGTGAACGGCAGGCCGGCCCGCTCGTGCACCGCGCGCGCCGTCGCCCGCTCCGCAGCGAACGGGCTGATCAGCGAGGCGATGGCGACCCCACCGGCGTCGGCGAACAACGCTGCGACCTCGCCGACCCTGCGAATGTTCTCGGCCCGATCCGCCGCGGAGAACCCGAGGTCGGCGTTCAGCCCGTGCCGCAGGTTGTCTCCGTCCAGGATGTAGGCGCTGCGCCCGGCCTCCACCAGCTGCCGCTCGAGTTCCACCGCCAGCGAGGACTTCCCCGACGCCGACAAGCCGGTCAGCCACAGCGTGCGCCCCTGGCCGCGGTCGGACCGCTGGACGTTGCCTGCGTGCCACACCACGTCGGACCCGTGCGAGGCGGGACCGGTGATCATCCCGGCGGCGACGGTGTCCCCGGTGTGCTCGTCAACGAGGATGAACGCCCCGGTATCGCGGTTGCGCCGGTAGGCGTCGAACATCAACGGCGCCTGCGTGCGGAGCGTCACCCGCCCGATCTCGTTCAGGGACAACCCTTCCGCGTCGGCCTCCCGGTGCAGGGTGTTGACGTCGAGGCGGTAGTCCAGCTCGGTGATGACGGCCCGTGTCTCCCTGGTGGTGTGCTGCACCAGATATCGCCGCCCCGCAGCCAGCTGGCCGGTGTCAGCGAACCAGCACACCATCGCGTCGATCTCGGTGCCCTGATGTGGGCGGTTGCGCGGACGCACGAACATCTCGCCGCGGGTGATGTCGATGTCGTCGGCCAGGCCCACGGTCACCGCCATCGGGGGTGCCGCCTCGGTGAGCTCGCGTCCACCAGGCGCCCAGATGTTGCTGATGCTCGTGGCCCGCCCCGAGGGCAGCACCACCAAGTCGTCACCCACGCGCAGGATCCCGCCGGCGACGGTGCCTGCGTAGCTGCGGTGATCGGAACCGTCCGCGCGCTGCGGCCGGAGCACGTACTGCACCGGCAGGCGGACGTCGGTGAGGTTGCGGTCCGACGCCACGTGCACCTGCTCCAGGTGCGCCAACAACGGCGAACCGGTGTACCAGGGCATGTGCAGCGACTGATCGACGATGTTGTCGCCCACCAACGCCGACACCGGGATGAAGGTGATGTCATGCACGTCAAGCTTCGCGGCGAAGGCGGTGAAGTCCGCGCAGACGGCCTCGAACGTCTCCTGGGACCAGTCGACGAGGTCCATCTTGTTGACGCACACCACCAGGTGCGGGATCCCGAGCAGGGTGGAGAGGAACGCGTGTCTGCGGGTCTGCTCCAAGATCCCCTTGCGGGCATCGACCAGGATCATCGCCAGGTGGGCGGTGGAGGCACCGGTGACCATGTTGCGGGTGTAGTGCACGTGCCCCGGGGTGTCGGCGATGATGAACTTGCGCTTGGGGGTGGCGAAGTACCGGTAGGCGACGTCGATGGTGATGCCCTGCTCGCGTTCGGCCTTGAGCCCGTCGGTGAGCAACGCGAGGTTCGCATACTCGTCACCGCGATCCGACGAGGTCTTCTGCACCGCTGCGAGCTGGTCTTCGAAGATGGCTTTCGAGTCGAACAGCAGGCGCCCGATCAGCGTGGACTTGCCGTCGTCGACGCTGCCCGCGGTGGTGATGCGCAGCAGCTGGGTGAGGGCGCCCATCAGAAGTAGCCCTCTTTCTTGCGGTCTTCCATTCCGGACTCGCTGATGCGGTCGTCGGCGCGGGTGGCGCCGCGCTCGGTGAGACGGGTAGCTGCCACTTCCGCGACCACCTCGGCGTTGGTGGCGGCGGTCGACTCCACGCAGCCGGTGCAGGTTGCGTCGCCCACGGTCCGGAAGCGCACGGTGTCCATCCGTGGCTGCTCGCCGGGCTGCAGCTCGAGGAAGCGGGTGTGCGCGAGGAGCATGCCGTCGCGCTCGACCACTTCGCGGCGGTGGGAGTAGTAGATCGGGGGAAGGTCGATGTCCTCTTCCTCGATGTACTGCCAGATGTCCAGCTCGGTCCAGTTGCTGATCGGGAACACCCGGATGTGCTCGCCGGGGCGGTGTCTACCGTTGTAGAGGTTCCACAGCTCCGGACGCTGCGCGCGGGGGTCCCAGGCGCCGAAGGAGTCGCGGAAGGAGAACACCCGTTCCTTGGCCCGCGCCTTCTCCTCATCGCGGCGCGCGCCACCAAAGACGGCGTCGAACTTGTTCTCCTGGATGCCGCGCAGCAGGGCCGCCGTCTGCAGCCGGTTGCGGCTGGCCCCCGGACCCGTCTGCTCGAGGACGGTGCCTGCGTCGATGTCGTCCTGCAGGCTCGAGACGAGCAGCCGGACGCCGGTTTCCGCCACGATTCGGTCGCGGAAGGCGATGACCTCGTCAAAGTTGTGGCCGGTGTCGATGTGCATCAGCGGGAACGGCGCCGGCGCCGGCCAGAACGCTTTGCGCGCTAGATGGAACATCACCACCGAGTCCTTGCCGCCGGAGAACAGCATCGCCGGGCGTTCGAACGCCGCAGCGACCTCGCGGAAGATGTGCACCGACTCGGCCTCGAGGGCCTGCAGGTGAGTGAGCGTAGGTGCCGGTGAGCTCATCAAGTCCCTCTCGACATGTCGATTATTCGACACTAATATCCGAGCTATGGACAGTATATTAGAACCTGTTCTACCCAGCGGTCAAGAGCCCTCACCCCCTACGCGGCGGGCCGTCGAGGTGATGAGCACGGTCGTATGCTCCCCGCACCGCGGTTTCACCGTCGCCGAGCTCGTGCGGAGAACGGGGATCAGCCGCGCCACCGCGCATGCAGTCGTCGGTCAGCTCGTGGCCTGCGGATGGCTCGTGCGCGACGACCACGGCGCGGTGACTGTGGGCCGGACCTTCGCCGCCTTGAGCCGCGGGCTCGAGGCGGTCGCACCGCTGGCCACGCTTGCCCGGCCGCACCTGCTGGCACTGGCCACTCGCCTGGACTGCCCGGTATGCCTGGCCGAACGTGATGGCGACGCGGTTGTCATCACCGATCGCGTCACCGCCTCGGTCCCTGCATCTGCGCAGGGTCCGCAGATCGGTGACGCCGCACCCTTCCGTGCTCCCTACGGGCGCGAATTCGTGGCGTGGACCGAAAACCCCGAGTGGTGGCCGCCCGAAGTCGACGACAGCCGTTTGCGCACCGTACTGGCGGCGATACGCACGCGCGGTTACAGCGTGGAACGCCTCGGCGACGACACCGTTCAGTTGCTCCAGGGGTTCGCTGCGGTACCCGAGTCGACGGAGTCCATCGCCCGCCGGATCGCCGGGCGCTTCGCGGAAAGCGCGGCGCTCGACGTGCTCGACGGTGAGCTGGCGGACGGTGAGCTGTATCGGGTGGTCACAGTCGCGGCGCCGGTTTTCGACCCTGATTCGACGGTCATCGCGACCGTGCGCATCGTCCCGCCCCGACACCTGTCGGCCCGCGAGATCAGTCGCTACGGCGTCACGGCGGTGTCCGTCGCCGACGCCATCACCGCGGAGTGGGGCGGAAGGAAACCAGCCGGATAGCTACTCGCTGCGCCAGTTCGCTGCCCCTACCAGCACCATCCGCAGTTGCCGCTCGGCCCGGGCGATAGCGGCATCGGCGTCGCCGGGCGCATCGAGAATCCGCTCGGCCACCACCACCATCTGATTCACGATCACCTCGGCCAGCAGCACCCGATCGGACTCGAGCCACGGCTCGAGTACCGGGAAATTGGCCAGGTCCGCCGCGAGGTCGGACACGAACAGCCGCAGGTGCTCCTGAACGGACTCCCGGATCTGCGTGACCCCTCCGGAGCGTTCCCGGATGATGAACCGGAAATGCGCCCGGTGGAGGTGGACGTACCGCACCAGTACCACCGCCGAGCGGTGAATGACCTCCGTGTAGTCGTGCGTCTCGGCGCGAGCGGCCCGCATCATCCCGCGCAGGCTGGTGAACGACTCCGTCACCAACGTCGCCCCCAACGCCTCCATGCTGTCGTAATGCCGGTAGAACGCCGTGGGCACGATGCCCACCGCCTTGGTCACCTGGCGCAGGCTCACGCTGGAGAATCCCTGCTCCTCGGTGAGCTCCAATGCCGCATCCAACAACGCGCGGTGGGTGCGCTGCTTCCGTAACTCCCTCGGGCCACCGTGATCAGCCTCACTGGGCGTACGACTGTTCACCGAGGCCTCCGATCCCGTACCGTGACAACTGAGCGAACACTTGTACTGTATGGCTGTGCACTGATATGCGAACGGCCGTCCGCACTGCCACTAAGGAGCAGCGATGACCACACACGCACCAGCAAACCAGATGCCCACCCCGACCAACCCACGCCGTGGCCTGCTGGCCAAGGTCGGCGTGCCGTTGCTGGAGCGGCTGACCACCCCGCACAGCCCCGATCGCTACCTGGAGATGATCAACCCGACGTGGTCCCTGCGCGAGGTACGCGCGACGGTGACGGACGCGCGTCGCTCGGCGCCGGGCAGCATCACCGTCCTGGTGCGGCCGAACAGTAACTGGCACGGCTTCCAGGCCGGCCAGCATGTGGTGTTCACTCTGCTCATCGCCGGGGTACGCCGCAGTCGCTGCTACTCGGTGACCACCTCCGAACACCACAGCGACGGGCTCCTGGAGTTCACCGTCCGCAAGGGCCCTGATGGCTTGGTCTCCGGCTTCCTGCACGAAGAGCTGGCGCCGGGCACCGTCGTGCACATCACCCAGGCCCAGGGCGACTTCGTCCTCCCGTTGCCCCGCCCGGCGAGTGTCCTGCTGGTCAGCGGCGGTAGCGGCATCACCCCGGTGATGGCCATGCTGCGTACCTTGTGTGACGAGGGGTACCAAGGTGCGGTCACCTTTCTGCACTACTCGCGCCGGGCCGAGGACGTGCCGTACGCCGAGGAGACAGCCGCGCTGGCTGCCGCGCATCCCAACGTCGCACTGCTGCAGGTGACCACCCAGGAGGACAGCCCGCTGCAGGGCCACTTCTCCCAGGAGCAGCTGGAACAGCATGTCCCGGGCTGGCGGGACGCGACGTCCTACGTCTGCGGCTCCGCCCGGCTCGTCCAAGAAGTCCGAGCTCTGTGGGCCGAGCACGGCCTGGAGCACCAGCTCAAGGCCGAACAGTTCGACCCCCCGGCGGCCATCGTGCCCAACGACGCCAAGATCTGCGGCGAGGTCACCTTCTCCCGCAGCGGCAAGACAGCCGAGAACACCGGCCGTCCGCTGCTCGAGCAGGCCGAGGCGTTGGGGCTCGAGCCCGAATACGGCTGTCGGATGGGTATCTGCCTTTCCTGCACCCGGCACAAGACCGCCGGGCAAGTCCAACACCTGCACACCGGCGAGACGACCACCGAGTCCGAAGCCGACATCCAACTCTGCGTCACCGTGCCCGTCGGCGGCGACGTCACGGTCGACCTGTAGCTCGACGAACTGCGAAGGAGCCCCCATGACTGTCTCCACCCTGAACCAACACCCGATCCTGCCGAAGTCCACCACTTCCCTCCCGCTGCGCGCGGAGGGCCATCCCGAGCACGAGGCGGGCCGTCCCGACCTCACCCTCGCCCAGATCGACGCCTTCGGGGCCGAGATGGACGCCCTGCGCAAGAAGGTCGTCGAAGACCTTGGGGAGGTGGACGCAAACTACCTGCGCGACGTCGTCGACAAGCAGCGCAAGCTCGAGGTCCTCGGCCGCGGACTGCTCGCCGCCGGCATCTTCCCGCCCGCCTTCGTGGCCGGGGTCGGCGCGCTGGCGTTGTCGAAGATCATCGACAACATGGAAATCGGCCACAACGTCATGCACGGCCAGTACGACTGGATGCGCGACGAGGCGCTGAACTCACTGGTGTTCGAGTGGGACACCGTGGCTCCGGCCGACAACTGGAAGCACTCGCACAACTACATGCACCACACGTACACCAACATCATCGGCAAGGACCGCGACGTGGGCTACGGGCTGCTGCGGCTGAGCGAGGCACAGCGCTGGAACCCCTATTTCCTGGGCAACCCGATCTACGCGATCGGGCTGGCGATGTTCTTCCAGTGGGGCGTGATGCTGCACGACCTCGAGGTCGAGAAGCTCGTCACCGGCGAGAAGAAGTGGTCGGAGACCTCCGAGATCCGCAAGAAGATGGCCCGCAAGACGCTGAAGCAGGTGGGCAAGGACTACGTGTTTTTCCCGCTGCTGTCCGGCCCGGTCGCCCCGATCACCTTGGCCGGCAACGTCTCGGCCAGCCTGATCCGCAACCTGTGGACGTTCTCGATCATCTTCTGCGGGCACTTCCCCGACGGCGTGGCCACCTTCACCGAGGAGGAGGCGGAGAACGAGAGCCGCGGCCAGTGGTACCTGCGCCAGCTGATGGGCTCGGCGAACATCTCCGGTAGCCCGCTGTTCCACGTGCTCACCGGCAACCTCTCGCACCAGATCGAACACCACCTGTTCCCGGACATCCCCGCCCGGCGCTACGCGGAGATGTCGGCCACGGTGAAGGACGCCTGTGAGCGCTACGGCCTGCCGTACAACACCGGTGGGCTCACCGCCCAGCTGGGCTCGGTGGCCCGCAAGATCGTGAAGCTGGCGCTGCCGTGGACCGGTCGCGGCAACAACGACGCCCCCCGGGTCGAGCCGCTGCCCAAGGCCGCCTGAGCCACAATTCGTGTTCAGCGGGCTCGATGTCGTTTTCCGGCCTTCCCGGCGACCTTGAGCCCGCTGAATGCGTGTGTGGGGACGGTCAGTGGTTCAGATCCAGCCCGCGGTTGATGTCGGACTGCGAGACCGGATCCCCGTCGCTGTGCGCGGTCTGGTCGATCAGTCCGGCACCAACGGACGCCCCCGCATCGGTCAACGCGCTCTTGGCGCTGTCCTTCACCGTGTCCTTCATCCCGCTGCCCACCGCGCTCTTGAACCGCGAAAGCTTGGACAGGGACTGGGCCTGCGTGCCAACCGTGCGTTCGATGCGGGCAACCACCTGCTCGATGCGCACCAGTACCCGCTCGACCTTCATCACCTTGCCGCTGACCCGCACGCTGGTGATCTCGATCTCCACCACCGAGGCCTCCAGGGCAACCGCCTCGGAGGACCCGAGTGAGGGCACCGCGGCCGCCTGCGCCGCAACGCAGGTCATGATCAGCCAGCTCACGAGGTCGCTGATGATGCTCTTCACGATGTCCAGCGCCGCCTCCATCAGCGACGCGCTCGCGGCCAACAGCTGCTGCATGTTGGTCGCCTCGTTGCCGATGCCCTCGATAGCGGTGACCAGCTCGGCGAGCTGCTTGCCGGCAGCCTGGGCGCCCTGCCCTCCCCAGTCCTTCAGCCCGGACCCCACCGTCTCCTGCGTGGAGTGCGCCAGTTCCTTGAGGTCCTTGGCGATGTCTCCCCACGTCTGCGCCGCGTGCGTCACGGTGCCCGAGTCGCCGGTGACCGCTTCCATGGCGTGCTTCAGGGTTCCGCAGTGGTTGAGCAAGAAGCCCAACCCGTGATTGGCGAGCATGCTCAGCGGATCGGCCCAACTCAGCTTGCCCCCAGCCGCCTTGGCAAAGTTCCCGATGTCACCCAGCGCGCCGTGCACATCGTTGGCCGCCGTGGCGAGGTTGCCCTCGGAGAGGTCCTTGCCGACCTTGAAACCGTCACCGAAGAACGGAATTGACTCGAGGTCGTCGGCCGTCAGCGGACTCACCGGACACGTCCGTGCCGCTGCCCCGCGCTCGGGTCCTCATCAGTCAGCCGACCGTCCTCGCCCACCCAAGGACCACTGTTCGGGTTCCATGGCGGTGCCTGCTGCGGAAGGGGAGCGCGGGCCTCCCCCAGGTGTCCCTCGATCGGGGCCGGCGCGGGCCGGGGCCCACAGGCTATCGGTCCCGGTCGGCCGCCCGTCGTAGGAATGTGCTGCAGTTCCTCGCCCACGTGGTGCAGCGTGGCACCAGAGGCCTTGTCGGCTTCCTCGTAGGCCTTCGCCGAGTCGTCGAGCTTGTCGCCAGCCGCACCCAGCGTGGTCTGTACCGCGTGCAGGTGCTCGTGCAGGGGCGGCAAAGCACTCGCATACCCGGAGTAGAGCGTCGCCATGCCCACCAGGCCCCACGACTTCGGGTGCACCACAACACCGGCGGCTTTGCTCAGCAACCCGCCCGCCTGGTCTCCCAGCCCGTGCAGCTTGCCGCCGGTGCCCCGCAATGCCTGCGGTTCGACCCTCAGTCCTAGCGCCATGACGCCTCCGCCCTCGTCTCGTGTGCACTTCGCCCCCAGCGGGAGCCGCTGACCCCTACGACGCGCGCGGCCACGCAGCGGTTCCACCCATCTACCGATCCCCTCGCCACCAGTCGGCGTCCTGATCGTCCTCCACTCGCAGGGTTCGCCGTTCGGACGTCGAAGCGGCCACGGCCGCCGGATCACCGGCGAGGACTTGAGCAGCCGATACTCGCTCGCTGATGTCGATCCCGGTGCGCTCGGCCAGCAGCGTCGCGCTCTGCCGGGTGACATCTGCGGTGGCGGTATGGATCGCGGCGACCAGATCTCTCCCGAGCTGGGCGGGTGAACCGCGGAACGACTCGGCGCCCAGCGCGATCGAATGCACATTGCCCCCGGCTCCCACGGTGACCGTGCCGCCGCCGGCAATGCGGGCGGAAGCGGTGAGCTCGGCAACCTCACGGCTGGTCTGCTCGATCGCGGCCAAGCGCGCTTCGGCATCCTGCAGCAGCTGTTCCCCGGTCGGGCCTGGTTCGGTCATCATCGTTCCCCTGACGTGTGGTCGGTAGCAGGTCGCCGGTCACGCTACGGCGCGCGAACACGGACTGGCAGCAGATCCGACGAACTGGCGGCTAACCGTTGACCACGACGCGGGCAGCGCCACCGGGCACCGACACCACCTCACCACCGCGCAGCTGACGGCCACGTCGCAGCTCAACCGCTCCGTCGACCTGCACCAAGCCGTCGGCGATCAGCGCCTTGGCTTCGGCGCCGGAATCCAGCAGGTTGGCCAGCTTGAGGAACTGCCCGAGCCGAATGGACTCGTCACGGATTGCGATCTCCACCGGTTCGGGCACCGTCAAATCATCCCCTGCGCTGGCACAAATCGATACCACCGGCAAAGGTGGTCACCGTGCCTGACACCAAGAAGTCACCCCAGCGCCCCGGTCCGACGATTTTCGTGCTGTTCGGCGCCACCGGCGACCTGGCCAAACGGATGGTGTTGCCGGCGTTCTACGAGCTTGCCGTCGCGGACCTCCTGCCGAGCGACTGGCGTCTGGTGGGCAACGGCCGCGGCGACGTCTCGCACTACGACTTCCAAGATCACGTGCACGACGCGCTGGCCGAGTTCGGCCCCACACCCGAGAAAGGACCGTGGGAGGAGTTCCGCAAGCGGCTGCTGTTCGCCGGCGGCGGCTTCGAGGCGTCCGATCCCGGCTCGTTGCTGGACGTGTTGGCCGAGGCCAAGCAGGACCTCGGCCAGGACGCCCAGCATGTGCACTACCTGGCCATCCCGCCGTCCGCGTTCGGCAAGGTGACGGAGGGAATCGGCGGGCACGGCCTGGCCGAGGGCTCGCGGGTGGTGTACGAGAAGCCCTTCGGCACCTCGCAACAGGCGTTCCGCGAGCTCGACACCACGGTGCACGAGGTGCTGGACGAGAAGCAGGTCTACCGGATCGACCACTTCCTGGGCAAAGAAGCCACCCAGAACCTGCACGTGTTGCGCTTTGCCAACGGGATGTTCGCCGGCGTCTGGAACCGGGAGCACATCGCACAGGTACAGATCGACGTCCCGGAGACCCTGGACATCGCCGATCGCGCTGTGTTCTACGACGCCACCGGTGCCGTGCTGGACATGTTGGTGACCCACCTGTTCCAAGTGGCGGCGGAGGTGGCGATGGAGCCACCGGAGAGCATGGAAGCCGACGATCTGCAGTCCGCCAGGGAGGAAGTGATCGACGCGTTTCGTCCACTCGACCCGGAGGAGGTGGTGCTTGGGCAGTTCGAGGGTTACACCGACACCGACGGCGTCGCCGATGACTCCACAATGGACACCTTCGTGGCCGCGCGGATGTGGGTGGACAACGATCGGTGGCGCGATGTGCCGTTCCTGATGCGTACCGGCAAGAAGCTGGCCATCAGCGAGCAGCGGGTCAGCATCGTGTTCCGTGCTCCACAAGGGCCACTGACGGATATCCCCGAGGACGGCGCCGTGCTGTCATTCTCGCTCAAGGGGGCCGGCGAGGTGTCGCTGTCGATGGTCGTCAAGGAGCCAGGGGCCGAATTCGACCTCGCGGTGGGTACCACCACCCTGAACTTGGGCACAGTGGAAAATGGGGAGCCGCTGCCGCCGTACGCGCGACTGATCCACGACGTCCTGCTCGGTGACCGATCGTTGTTCACCCGGCCCGACGGTCTCGCCTACGTCTGGGAGGTCGCGCAGCCCCTGCTGGACCACCGGCCCACCGTGCAGCCGTACAAGCCGGGGACCATGGGCCCGAAGGCCGCCGGGGCACTGGCCCAACCGGGGCGCTGGTTGTTGTCCGATTGAAACGTGCACAACGCTTTCCCGCGGTTTAGCGTGATGCGCAGCACACCTCGGACGAGGCGCTGCCACACAAGGAGGAGCTATGAACGAGCGAAGCGACGAGGGGGCCTCGGCCATGCGCGAGCAGCGCGATGTGGGTGGCTCAGGCAGGAGCGAGCAGCGCGATGTGGGTGGCTCAGGCAGGAGCGAGCAGCGCGATGTGGGTGGCTCAGGCAGGAGCGAGCAGCGCGATGTGGGTGGCTCAGGCAGGAGCGAGCGAAACGATGTCACCACTGGCCGGCAGAGCGCCGCCGAGGCGGAGCCGAACGTCACCGGAGTCGCCGACCCGGCCCCCTTGGGCCTCGCCGCCTTCGCGATGACGACCATGGTGCTGTCAGTGTTCAACGCCGGCTTGCTGGACAAGAAGCTGGAGGCGGTCGTCCTGCCGCTCGCCCTCTTCTACGGCGGTACCGCTCAGCTGCTGGCGGGAATGTGGGAGTTCCGCAACCGCAACGTGTTCGGCGCTACCGCGTTCACCTCGTTCGGGGCGTTCTGGTTGTCCTTCGCCGCGTATGTGAAGTTCATCGAGCCTGGGCTACCGGAGGCGACTGCACACTCGGCCACCGCGTTGTACTTGTTGGGCTGGACAATTTTCACCACCTACATGCTGATCGCCTCCTTGCGCGTCAACGGCGCGGTGGCGCTGGTGTTCGCACTGCTGGCCGTGACCTTCCTCTTGTTGACCATCGCCGACTTCGGCTCGATGACCGGCATCGGTAAGGCCGGCGGCTACTTCGGCCTGGCGACGGCGGCCGCCGCGTGGTACGCGTCCTTCGCGGGGGTAACCAATGCCACCTGGGGAAAGGTGGTGCTTCCGGTGGTCCCGCTGGCCCCGAAGCCCGAGGAGCACAACGCGAGGTAGTAACACCAACGCACAGGGGACGCACAGGGACCTCCACGCTCACTACCAGCGAGCACTGCGAATGTTGACGGTGAGAGCAGATCCGCACCCGATACGTTCGCAGGAGGTCCCCGTGCACACCACCCTCACGCTGCCCGAGCGCTCGACCAAGCCAAGGGCGGCCGGGCTCACAGCCTGACGGCTACAGCACCGCGGCCATGGCGGCGAGCGTCTGCGCGCTGGTGTGCTCGGGAGACCACTGCAGCTCCCGCTTGGCGGCGCTGGTGTCCATCACCACCGACGCCCGCATGATGTGCAACCACTCCGCCATGGCGGGCACCAGCGGTAGCCGGGCCAACACCTCTGAACTGACCTTGGCCAGCGCCTGGGGCACCGGCACCGCCAGGGCGCCGACCGCGTGCGCCACGTCGGTGAGGGTGATCTCGCCGTCCCCGGCCAGGTTGTAGGCGCCCGGACGGCCCGTGCCCAGCGCAGCGGCGACGATGGCAGCGGCCACGTCGTCGTGGTGCACCAGCTGCAGCGGCGTGCCGGGATCGGGGATGATCGGGCGCAGTCCGGGGGTGGCACTGAGCAGCTTCACCACCGCCTGCGGCAGTCGTTCGCTGACCTTGCGCCACGGGAGGTTGTCCGCCAGCGCTGTGGCCTGCGGGCCGGCGACGATGCACGGCCGCAGCACGTAGACCTGGAGCTCGGAGCCCGCCGTCGTCTCCGCCAGCAGCAACTCACACTCCGCCTTCTGCTCGGAGTAGTAGTGCTCCGCCGAGCCTCGGGCCGGCACGTCCTCGGTCAGCGGAACCGGGTTGTCCGCGTGGTAGCCGTAGGCGGCCACCGAGGAGGTGTAGACCAAGCGGCTCGGTCGTGCGGCAGCGACCGTCGCCTCGAACACATTGCGGGTGCCCGCCAGGTTGATGTGCCTGCTTTCCTGGCGTGATCCCATGATCAGGTAGGCGAGGTGCACCACGACGTCGGCGTCCTCCACGAAGGACCGCACCGCTTCAGCGTCGAGGATGTCGCCCTGTCGGTACTCGACCTTGCGCCATCCACGCCCGGCCGGGTCGAACGGCCGCCTGGCCATGCCCAGGATCCTGCCCACCTTCGGGTTCCGCTCCAGCGCATCCACCGCGGAGGCGCCGATCTCCCCGGTCGGTCCGGTGACCGCCACCGTGAGCGGCTCCGGGCTCACGAGTTCGCCGCCGCGGGCTTGATGTCGAGCTGACGCCCGATGCGCTGCAACTCACTCAGCGAGGCCTCCAACCAGTCCATGAAGTTCCACAGGTCGGGCATTTGGTCCCGGTCGGCGAGGATGCCGAAGTCGAGGTGCCCGTCGTAGCTCTGCACCGTGATGTTGAGGGCGGTGCCGTCGGTGATCACCGACACCGGGTAGTTGGCCACGAGTTTCGCGCCGGCCAGGTAGAGCGGAAACTGCGGGCCGGGCACATTGGAGATCATCAGGTTCCACGGCGGCGTGGCCGATCGGGCGAGGGAGAACGTGACGCGGGCGGCCCGGCCGAACAGGGCCGGCGGAATGAAGTGATTGGCGTCCTGCAGCACGCTCGCCGGCACGGCCTTGTGCCGCTCCTTCATCCGCCGCAGTGACTCCGAGGTGCGGCGCAGGCGCTCGGCCGGGTCGGCGATGTTGGTGAACAGCGTGGTGCTGCTCAGCAAGATGCGGTTGCCGTAGGTGCCCACCTGCTCGGAGGTACGCACCGAGACGGGTATCTGGGCGACCAAGGGTTCGGTCGGCAGTTCGTCGTGGTCCACCAGCCACCGGCGCACCGCGCCTGCGCACAGCGCCACGACGACGTCGTTGATGGTGCAGCCGAACGCCGCCTTGACCTCTTTCAAGTCCGCCAAGGGCAACTGTCCGAACACCCAGCGACGGTGCGGGGAGATCTTGCCGTTGAACGTGGTGCGCGGGGCTTTGTGGCTCGGCCGCTGAACCCGGTTTCCATCGCCCCGGGCAAGGTGCTCCACCAGATCCGCCGCCCGGCCGATCAAGCCCGCGCCGGGCAGCGTGGCAAACGGCGTCTCGTCCAGGTGGGGCAGCACGGTGGGCAGCGCCCGGGCGGCGCGGATGGGGTAGCGCGGCAAGCTGAGCAGGCCCCGGCCCAGCATCTCCCACTGCCCCGGGGTGCGCCCGGCCTGCACCGTCTCACCCGGCGGGGTCTCCCGCACCTCCGGCGTCAGATCCAGCAGCAGCCCGAGAATCTCCGCGCCAGAGACGCCGTCGATGATCGCGTGGTGGATCTTGGTGTACAACGCGGTGTACCCAGATTCCAACCCGGTGATGACGTACATCTCCCACAACGGACGGGTGCGGTCCAGCAGCCGGGAGTGCAGCCGCTGCACCTGCTCCGCGAGTTGCTCGTCGTTGCCGGGGGCCGGGAGCGCGACCTCACGGACGTGGAACTCGAGGTCGAAGTGCGGGTCGTCCACCCAGTGCGGGTAGTCCAGACCGAACGGGGTCTCCACCAGCCGCCAACGCAACGGCGGCAACAGGTGCAACCGCGCCGCCAGCAACTCCATCATGTTGTCCACCGTGAGGTCGCCGTTGGGCGCGGACTCGGTGTCGAACACCGTGAGACTGCCGACGTGGCCGGTCTGACGAGCGTTCTCCAGCGCCAGGAACTGGGCATCAAGACTGGTCAGCTGGCGCATGCTGTTCTCCTCGGACGATGACGGCGGCGGTGCTGCCGTCCCAGCGTAGTGTGACGGGCGCCACGAACTCGTGTCGACTTCCAGGAGGGTCCATGGCCAGCGAAGAACCGCTCGAACGGTCGGAGGAGTCGCTCGGGCAGGCCAGAGCCGCAGCGACTGAGGCGAAGGACGTCATCGCGCCGTCCGGAGGCGATGAAGAGGACGAGGGTCTGTCGTCGACCGAGTGAGCACGTGCCGCACGGTCGGCGTCCGAGCTCGTTCAGCTGGCGATGTAGACCGTGTTGGCCGAAGTTCCGCCGGTCAGCGGGTTGGCGAAGGTGATCACCCGCGCCGCCGTGCTGGGGAAGACCTCAGCCAGCAGGGCGCCAAATGCGTGGTCGGGCGGATCGTCCGACCACAGCGCGAAGACGCCCCCTGCATGTAAATGCCGGCTGAGGCGACGCAGGCCGGTAGTCGTGTAGAACGCAGCATGGCTCGGATGGAGGACGTGCCGTGGCGTGTGGTCGATGTCCACGAGGATGGCGTGGAATCGCCGGCCCGACGTCTGCGGATCAAACCCGGTGTCGGCCTCGGCCAGTGCGAAGAAGTCGCCCTTGCGCAGACGGGTACGCGGATCTGACGTCAAGCCGGCAGCGTCTGGAAGAAGCTCGTGCTCGTGCCACCGGATGACCTCACCAAGTGCCTCCACCACAACCAGTGAACGAACACGCGAATCCTCCAGCACCGCGCGGGCGGTGTAACCGAGTCCCAATCCCCCGACGAGGACATCGAGATCAGTACCCGCCACCTCCGCCAGTCCCTGGCGCGCGAGCTCGATCTCGGCCACCGTGAACAGGCTCGACATCAGAAACTCTTCGCCGAGCTTCACCTCGTACACGTCGATCTGCAGGGACGGCTCGCGTCGCCGTCGCAAACTTATGGCCCCCATCGGCGTCTCACCCCAGGCGAGCTCCTCGAAGCGTGCGCTCAAAGAACGGGTACCTCCGTTGACATAATCCAGGCGGCGGTGCCACACCCCCGGTCCACGACCGTACCTGGACGCTTCCGCCGAACCGGGCACCGTGAGAAGAAGGCCGGTCGTAGTGTGTGCCGGTGACAACAAGCAGCGTTGGCCGTCGCCGGTGCGCTCGCTACTGCCCGTGGATTGTCGCAGCCGCCTTCACGTTGAGCGGGGTGGTCCACCTGGTGCACCCCGCGACGTTCACGCCGTTGATCCCGCACTTTATGCCCTGGCCGACCGCGTTGGTCTACGCCAGCGGCGTAGCCGAGCTGATCTGCGCCGCGGGGCTGTGGCGCCGGGACAGTTGGGCGGGGATTGCCGCCGCGGTGCTGCTGGTGATCATTTGGCCGGCGAACCTGCAGAGTGCCATCACCGCCCAACAGGGCGAGAACCTCACGACCACGGTGCTCGACTGGATCCGGTTGCCCTTGCAGATCCCGCTTATCTGGTTCGCCCTCCAATCCGGGCGGGGCGCACGGTCGGGTCACCACGCGTCCGTTCGGGCCTCAGCGTCTCCTTCGGTGTGCAGGTTCCGGTCGCTACTGCAGCGGTAGTTCCTGGTCGTGGTCCGCTGCTGGTCGTGAGCCGAAGATACGGCGGTCGGCTGCGGCAATGGGAAGATCATTGATACTGGCTTCGCGGCGGTTCATGTAGCCCATGGTGTCGAACTCCCAGTCCTCGTTGCCGTAACTTCGCCACCATTGCCCGGCGTCGTCGTGCCACTCGTATTGGAACCGCACCGCAATTCGATTTCCACCGAAACCCCAGAGGCTCTTGCGCAGGGCGTAATCCTGCTCGCGCTGCCACTTGCTGGTGAGGAACGCGACGATTCCCGCACGCCCAGTGATGAAATCGGTGCGGTTGCGCCAGACGGAGTCCTGGGTATAGGCCGCCGCGACCTTGGCGGGGTCGCGGGTGTTCCAGGCGTCCTCGGCGGACTGCACCTTCATTCGTGCACCGGCCTCGTCGAAGGGCGGCAGCGGCGGCCGTGGCGCACGCGGCTCGAGCACGGGCTCGATCGGGGGAAGTGCGCTCATGGTGGATCCTTTCGTCGTGACCCCGTCATTATGCCCGAACTGCCCCGATCAGCTACCGCATTCCTTTGCGCGCCAGTGGTTCGTCTGTGGGTGGCGGGACTGATGTCGGAGGACGTCAGGCGACTGCCTGATTGGTCTTCGCGTGGCGTCGATACTGGGTGGGTGCGATTCCGTACACACGCTTGAACGCCGCGCTGAGGGGGAAGGCGTTGGTGTACCCGACTTGGGTGGCCGCGGAGCCGATCGTCGAGCTGGGGTCGGTCAGGAGGTCGGCGGCGACGGCAAGTCGCCAGCTGGTCAGGAAGCTCATCGGGGGCTCGCCGACGAGCGCGGTGAAGCGTCGCGCGAGCGTGGCTCGTGACACCCGACAGGCGGCGGCCAGTGAGGCCACGCTCCACGGATTATCTGATACCACGACGCCCAGCTCACCCCCGCAGGCCACCGCACCCAGAGATCCGTTCGCGGAATCCTCATGGGTGGTGCTCACCGGGGTGAGGGTCAACCTCGTCCGACGGGCTTCCAGGGCGATGCGCACCGCGTCGGCCACGTCGCAGCTCAGGAACATGACCCCCTCGACGGGGGTGGTGTCCTCGGGGTGGTGGGTGAGCACGAACAGGGCCCGTGCCACGCGCCACCGTAGGGTCGACTACCGGTGACGGCGGCGTGGTCCCAGCCATCACGGCCGCCGAGGACCGCGCCGGTGGAGGTGACGTACTCCTCGATAAGACCGGGTCGGACGGTGAAGTCGGTCATCCAATCCATCTCATGGCCGGGTCCGGCGACGAATCCGTCGAGGGACATGGTGAAGTGCCACAGGACCTTCCCGGCCGCGGTCTGGCGTTGTGTGTCGTTCACGCGGATCACTCCTTCCGTTGGGCTATGAATGGACCGTCGTCGTTGAGACCGGTCTCGTGTGCGTAACTCATCGGCCGTACCTGTCGGCTGGCCTGGTCACCCGGCACGCCTGGCCGCGCGCTTCCTTCACCCGAGACATCGCCCCCGGAAGGCGATCATTCTTCGGGATCCGAGTTGCGACCACATAGCCTGAAGATGTGGAGGTGCCTACCGACGCGAGGCGGCGTGTCCTCGATCGTCCCGCCGAAGCGATCCTAAGACCTGCAGCGAGGTGGGTCTTGCCCATCGCTGAGCACGCGGTCGCCCTCTATGAAGCGCGGCTCCCCACGGATGCACGGCCGCGCACCGCCCTGCAGGCCGCACAGCGCTTCGCGCTAGGAGGCCGACGTGGACAGGAGCTGCGTACTACCGGTTGGGCTGCCCACAAGGCGTCGAGTCACAGCGCCGACCTGGCTCTGAAGTCCGCGGCGCGAGCCGCCTCCCTGACCGCGGCGGTTGCCTACATGCATCTGGACCTCATTGACGCGAACCAGCTCAAGCACCTCTACGGGCCCATCGTCTACACCGCGCAGGCGCTCGAGCTTGCGGCCGATGGCAGCTCCGAAATCGGCGACCAGGTCATCGTCGATGCGCTGTCGTCGGCGACGGACAGCGTGAAGACACTCGCACGATCGATGCCGGCGCTCCCCCCGGCCAAGACTCGCCTCTCTCACCTGTACGCCGCCTTGGACGCCGGACTCCGTGAAGGACGGGGCACGGATACGACCGTGACCGCCGAAGCGGCCAGCAACGAGGCCGCTTCCTGCTCATGCGGCGCGGAGTAGACGAGCTGCACACCGCGCTCCTTGACGATCTGCTGGCGGATCTGAGGACAGCCACGGCGCCACCAACAACGCACGAACGCTTAACGCCTGACTCGCCCAGTTAGCACCGGCCCAACAGGAGACCGATCCGGTTGCTGAGAGCCAATCGCCGGCTCGCGGGGCGAAGTCACGGACGCGCACGACTTACAGATCGTTTGCCACCGCAGCGCGCGAAGCGTTCAGGGAAGCCTGCCGGCCATGGTGCCCCGTGGCCTACTTGGTGAGTGTGCGTTTGAGGGATACGGCGGCGTCCTGCAGGGCAGGATGGTCGACGGTGAGCGGCGTGACCTCGCACAGGGTGGGCCGCACCCAGCTGGCCAGTACGGTCCAGGACGGCCGGAAATAGGGCCACCACAGCACGGCGTCCCAGCGTCGCTGCTGATCAGGGTCGCGCTCGGCCCAGATCCGGTGACCCCAGGCCTGAGTGACTGCCAGATTCCGGCGGACGACATCGGTGGGCCGCAGCCCGAGCCGCACCAGCTGATGAGGATCGTCGAGGTCGAGAACCCGCAGCGAATCGGGCAGCGACAGCGTCGCCAGGGCCCTGCGCGCCCCGATCAGCGGAAACTCGAACATCGCGGTGCCCCACACCGCCTGGTTGCCGAACGCTTCCCCGCAGGCCGCCTCGGCGTGCCGTGAGAGGTACCAGACGTAGTAGTCGGGATGATCGATACGGCTCCCCCTCTGTGGGGTGTGCTCATATAGCGGATGCCCGGGTTCCCCGTCCTTGGCGTTCGCCAGGTAGGGAAACACCCGGTAGACGAGCATTCAGGCGGCCCCGCCCCACATCTCCGCCTCCAGGGCATCGAGCACCGCTGACGGCCCCCGGTGATGGAGCACATCCAGCGGCCGCGCCCCCTCAAGGTAGGAATTCGGGCTGCGCAGCCACTGCTTGGCGGCTTCCTCGCCCCAAATCAACCGGGCCTTGGCCAGCACATGCTCCAGATCAATCAACAGGGGCGCCGCGGCGATCCCCGGCCGTTCCTGCCCTTTCACCCACCGGGTCGGCTGGGAGGCGCTGACACCGATGAGCTTCGCCAACTGCGCACCACCGAACGCGTCGACCAGGATCCGTACCCGGCTGGCCGCCAAGGGATCATCTGCCGCGGTCGACCGTGCGCCGGCACGCTCCGCCGCCGACCTTCGTCGTCGTGGTCTTCGTGTGGGTGCTCGTCATAGCGACCATAGTACCCAAAAAGAGAATTGGGCGGTCCTCTCGAGGGTGAGTACCTGCACCTGCAGTGGAGCAGGGCCATGTGCCAGCGGCCTGTGGGTTACGCCGGCCGTGCGGGGTCGTACTGGATGCCGCGGCGCACCTGCCGCGCCCTTTCCGGCCCGGCCAGGCGCGCCACCAGGTGCAGGGCCATGTCGATGCCGGCGGACACCCCCGCAGAGGTGATGATGTCCCCATCGTCGACGAACCGCTCCTGCGTGCGCACCGCGATGGTGGGGTCGGCGACGGCGAGCTCATCCAGGCATCGCCAATGGGTGGTGGCCGGTCGCCCCGCGAGCAACCCGGCGGCCGCGTACACCAGGGAACCGGTGCACACACTGGTCAGCAACGGCACCCGCGCCCGCTGGGTGCGCACCCAATCCAGGTAGGGCTCGCTGCGCATCAGCCGGCGGGTGCCGTCCCCTCCCGGGTGCACCAGCACCCCCATCGGCGGGGCATCCGTCGTTGAGCTGTGGGCGCCGATCACCATCCCCTTCGCCGCGGTCACCGGGCCACCGTCCCCGGAGAGCAGGGACACACTCCACCCGTCCTCAGGGTGGTGCCGGGCCCAGTGCGCCAGGACTTCCCACGGCCCGACGGCATCGAGTTCCTCGACGTCGTCGAACAGCACGATCCCGATGTGCTTCGCCGTCTCCGTCATGGGTCCATCAAACCAGCACACCCCGCCGCCATGACCAGCAAGCGGCGCCGTCGACCAGCCGGTGGTGGCGGTGGGTTGGGAGACTGTAGGGGTGAGCAGCTACTACCACCTCGGTTTCGTCGACGACGACCTCGACCAGGCAGTCGCCGATGCCACCCGTGCGCTGAGCGTTGCCTTCAGCCCGGTCCTCAACGGCCGGCTCGGCGACTGGGACTACCGCATCACCTTCTCCACCCAGGGACCACCGTATTTCGAGCTCATCCAGGGCCCCGGCGGGCAGCCCGTAGGACGCCACGAACGGTCCCCGACTGGATCATCTGGGCTACTGGGCCGACAACATCACCGAGGCCAAAGCTCACCTGGTGGGACAGGGTGTGCCGGTGGATTTCGACGCCTGCCCCTACGGTCGCCCGTTCACCTATCACTGACTGTCCAGCCTCGGGGTGCGCATCGAACTGGTCGACACGTCCGTGCAGCAAGCTTTCCTCGACACCTGGGGCTCCTGTGGCGCACCGCAGCCCACCCGCGGCCACATACCGTCGCCGCCGGGCGGTCAGGAATCGGTGTAGGCGATGACTTCGATCTCGACGAGCATGCGGTGATCGAGCAGACCGGCGACAACCACCATCGTCGCCGCCGGGGGGTGCGCAGCGAAGACGTCGCCGTGGGCGCGCCCCACCTGCTCCCAATGCTCGGCATGGGTGAGGTACGCGCGGGTCTGCACCACATGCGCGAGGTCGGTTCCCGCCTCCTGGAGGGCGACACCGATCTTGCGGAGCGCTTCCTGCGCCTGTGCGTACGGGTCGTCATCACCGACGACTCTCCCGTCGCCGTCGATGGCCGTGGCGCCAGCCACGGTCACCCATTCGCCCGCTCGGACAGCGCTGGAGAAGCCGATGACCGGCGCGTAGCGCGACGACGAACTCACCCGTGAGACAGTCATAGTCCTCCTCGGTCGCGGCGGTTAGCAGCATGATGCTCTACCCGCGCGCGGGACTCGGCTGCGCAGCTCTCCGAGTCTCCAGCGCACCGGCCAGCTTCCAGCCGAGGTGGCCAGGGATCCCTCGTCGCCGATGGTTGACGGATCAGCCATCGTCGTCCTCGGTCAGGTCGACGAAGAGCTTGGTCAGCGTCTGGTGCAGGCTCCTGCGCTCGGCGTCACCGAGGCCGCCGATCATTGCGTGTTCGACGGCGTCCGCGGCGTGGCGCAGTTCGGTGAGTCTCACTCGACCGGCGGGGGTGAGGCTCACCGCGTGACTACGGCGGTCGGTGGGGTCGGGGTGGCGTTCGACCAGGTGGCGTTCCTCGAGCAGGTCGAGCACCGGCGAGTCGTTGCGGGGGTCCATGCCCACCAGGCGGCTCAGCGGCTACATCCGCGTCGTCGGCCTCGCACCGGTCACCACCCTGCTCGCTTTCGGCCTCGCCGGGATGAACACCAGCCGCGGACTACCCGAACCCTGGGCCACATTCCTCGCCGAGCCACCCGACGAACGGATCCCGCAGCACCAACACCGCCGCTACCGCCCCAAACGAGGCTCACCACCGGCCACACCCGGCGGCTACACCACCCAGAAACGACACAAGACCAGCACACCTACGACCGACACCACCATCGGGACGCTCCGCACCCACAGGACCGACCGCACGGCTCGAAATTCGAGTTCCAGACCGAAAAATCCGCCGCAGCCGAGTTTCGTCAACAGAAGCCGGCCGGAAACGTCAAACACCTTGGAGTGTCCGAGGGGGGACTTGAACCCCCACGTCCCGAAGGACACTGGCACCTGAAGCCAGCGCGTCTGCCATTCCGCCACTCGGACCGAGCAACGCCGGAGAGGTTAGCACGCGGGCAGAACGCCGGAAGCCGACCGACCCAGCGCGCTTGCCGATACGATCTGTAGAGAAGGTGTGTATCGGGACGACTCAGGAGGGAGGTACCACCGTGGGCATTGTGCAGCGCTTCGAGCGAAGGCTGGAAGGTGCGGTAGGTGATGCCTTCGCCCGCGTCTTCGGTGGTGGCGTGGTCCCTCAGGAGTTGGAGCAGAGCCTGCGCCGCGAGGTGATCGACGGCGTCCGCCGGCTCGACGGTGGCCACCTGCTCGCACCCAACAGCTACGTCGTGACACTGAGCAGCACCGACCACACACGACTTGCCGAAGACCAGGGCAAGGCGGCCGACATGCTCGCCGATTGTGTGCGTGACCAACTGGCCGGGCAGGGTTGGCAGACCTACGGCGACGTGGCCGTACGACTCGAAGCCGCTGATGCCCTGCACACCGGTCAGTTCCGCATCAGGTCCTCCGTCGACCCGGACGCGGTCCACGATCCTCCACCCAGGAACCAACCGCCCGGCCCGAACCCGCAGCACAGCAACCCGGATATCTCGTCTTCCGACCCAGGAGCGACCCCCATGACCCAGGACAACGGCTACGACCAGCAGGGCGCGCACAGCGCGGAGAAGCACGGAACCTGGCCACCGGAGGCTCCTTCCGCGGAGCAGGCGCCGCAGCACGGCAGTTACCCACCACCGCCTGCGCCGGGCGGCTACCCCCAGCAACCACCGCAGCAACAGCAGAGCGGCTACCCCGCCCCCCAGGGGTACCCCGACCAGGGCTACAACCCGCAGGGCGGCTACCCCCAACAGCAACCGCAGCAGCAACAACAGCAAGGCGGATACCCCCCGGCCTATCCCGACCAGGGCTACAACCAGCAAGGCGGCTACCCCCAACAGCCACCGCAGCAGCAAGGTGGTTACCCCCCGGCACCCCAGGGATACCCCGACCAGGGCTACAACCAGCCGGGGTACGGGCAACAGAGCTACCACCAACCAGGCGGCTACCCCCCCGCACCCCAGGGGTACGAACAACAAGGGGCTTACCCCCAGCAGGGTTACGGCCAGCCGCCTAGTGGGCCGGCCCAGGGCGGTTGGGATGCACAGCCCGGCTACTACGACCAGGGGTACCGCGACCCGAACCCGCCTGCGCAGAGCCACGGTTTGACGGCGTCACTGCACTTGGACGATGGCAGCGGCCGCACCTACCAACTGAAGAACGGCAGCAACGTCGTCGGGCGCGGCCAGGACGCCGAGTTTCGGGTGGCCGACACCGGCGTCTCGCGTCGGCACCTGGAGATCACCTGGGACGGCACCGTCGCGATGTTGGCCGACCTGGGTTCGACCAACGGCACCACGGTCAACAGCTCGGCTGTGCAGAACTGGCAGCTGGCCGACGGCGACATGGTGCGGGCAGGCAACTCAAACATCGTGGTGCACATCCAGAACTAGTTAGAGTGCGCACCCAGTACTGACCATCACGACCACCGGAGGAGGTGCAAGGCGACCGTGCAAGGACTGATCCTCCAGCTCACGCGCGGTGGCTTTCTCATTCTGCTCTGGCTGTTCGTGTTTGCCGCGTTGCGGGTACTGCGCAGTGACCTCTACGCGGCCTCGGGCCTGCGCGTCGCCCTGCCGCGCGCTGTCAAAGCTCGGCCCCGGCGCTCACCCCGTAACGCGAAGGTGGCACGCCAGTTGGTGGTCACCCACGGCGCGCTGGCCGGCACGCGCATCACCCTGGGCACGCAGGCGCTGCTGTTGGGCCGCGCCGACGACTCCACCCTGGTGCTCACCGACGACTACGCCTCCACCCGGCACGCCAAGATCTCCCCGCGCGGAACCGACTGGTACGTCGAGGATCTCGGGTCCACCAACGGCACCTACCTGGACCGCGACAAGGTGACCTCCCCGGTCCGGGTGCCGTTGGGGTGTCCGGTGCGCATCGGTAAGACCGTGATTGAGTTGCGTCCATGACCTTGGTCCTGCGCTACGCGGCGCGGAGCGACCGGGGCCTGGTGCGCGCCAACAACCAGGACTCGGTGTACGCCGGTCCTCGGTTGCTGGCCGTGGCCGACGGCATGGGTGGGCACGCCGCGGGCGAGGTTGCCTCCAAGATCGTCGTCGCCGCCCTGGCCCCCTTGGATGATGAGGACCCGCGCCACGACCTGCTGCTGCAGCTGGAAGACGCCACCATCGCGGGCAACGACGCGATCACCGACCTGGTCGCGGACGAGCCCGAGCTGGACGGGATGGGGACCACCCTCACGGCCATGCTGTTCTCCGGCAACCGGCTGGGGATGGTGCACGTCGGCGATTCCCGCGCGTACCTCTATCGCGACGGTGTGCTCAGCCAGATCACCCACGACGACAGCTTCGTGCAGTCGCTGGTCGACGAGGGGCGGCTGACTCAGGAGGAAGCGGCCAATCACCCGCAGAAATCCCTGCTGCTGCGCGCCCTCACCGGCGGCGAGGTGGAGCCCAGTCTCACCATTCGCGAAGCGCGGGCCCACGACCGCTACCTGCTGTGCTCCGACGGCCTCACCGGACCTGTCAGTGACGATTCGTTGCAGGAAGCACTGGCCATCAGCGATCCCCAGGACTGCGCGGACCGCCTGGTCGAGCTGGCCCTGCGCGGTGGTGGGCCGGACAACATCACGGTGATCGTCGCGGACGTGGTGGACGTCGAGTACGGCGAGGACCGGCCGATCGTGGGTGGTGCGGTCTCCGGGTCCGACGAGCACAGCGACACCCCGAACACCGCGGCGGGGCGTGCCGCGGCGGTCAATCCCGCGCGTGCCGCTCCGCAGGAAGTCGGGCCCCAGACAACCGCCGGCCCGAAGAAGTCCCGCAAACTACGCTGGCTCGTCGCCGGAATACTGTTGGTCGTGGTGCTGGTGATCGCCGCGCTGGTCGGGCGGGCCTGGATCAGGACCAACTATTACGTCGGACTGCGCGACGGGCGCGTCGCAGTCTTCCAAGGCGTGCCCGGCAGCATCCTCGGGATCGCGTTCCAGGGCGTCGCCGAGCAGGCCTGCGTCACCCCCACCGACGAGCTGAGGCTGTCGCCGCCGGAGAGCCAGGACCCTTCCGGTTGCGCACCACTGCGACTCACCGATCTGCGCCCATCAGCGCGCGCCCAGGTCAGCGCCGGGCTGCCGGGAGGATCGCTGAACGACTCGCGCAGCCAGATCCGACAGCTCATCGGCACCGAACTCCTTCCCGTCTGCACAACAGCGCCGCCCACGCCGAGCTCCACTCCCACCACGTCCCCGGTTCCCACCACCACCACCACCCCCACCACCGCCGTTCCGCCACCGGCGCCGGGCGAGCCCGTCACCACGGCTCCAACGGTGACGACCACGCCGAGCGGCACCGACCTACCCCCGCCGAGCCAACTTGCCGGCCAAACCTGCCGAACCGAGAGCTGATGACCCTCAGCAGCGGGCCGGCGAGCCCACCAGGAGGATTTGCCACGGCGCCGGCTCCCCGGACGCGCCGTGGGGCCGAGCTGCTCATGCTGGCCTTTGCCGCCATCATCACCACCTCGGCGCTGGTGTTGGTGGAGGCCAACCAGGAGCAGCAACTGAGTACCGATTTGCTCGTGGTGGGCGGCGCCTACCTCGGCTTGTTCACCGTGGCGCACCTCGCGGTGCGCAAGCTCGCGCCGTATGCCGATCCGCTGATCCTGCCGTGCGTAGCGTTGCTCAACGGTCTGGGTCTGGTGATGATCCACCGCCTCGACCTGGCTGACGTCGCCAAGGCAGTGCAAGCAGGCAAGCCGCCGCCCGGTGGGGACGCAACCCACCAGGTGGTGTGGACCACCATCGGCCTCGTGCTGTTCCTGGGGGTGCTGTGGTTCGTGCGGGACCACCGCAGTCTCGCGCGCTACGGCTACACCTGCGGACTGACCGGTCTGGTCCTGCTCATCACTCCCGCGGTGCTGCCCGCCCGGTTCAGCGAGGTCAACGGCGGCAAGAACTGGATTCTGTTGGCCGGCTTCTCCATCCAACCCGGCGAGTTCGCCAAGATCCTGCTGCTGATCTTCTCGGCGTCCTTCCTCGTGGCAAAGCGCGACCTGTTCGACACCGCAGGCAAGCACATCCTCGGCATGGACCTGCCACGGGCACGCGACCTCGCGCCCATGCTGCTGGCGTGGGGGGTCTGCATCGGCGTGCTGGTGTTCGACAAAGACCTCGGGTTCGCCCTGCTGATCTTCGGCACCGTGCTGGTAATGCTTTACGTCGCCACCGAACGGGTGAGCTGGCTGCTCATCGGCAGTGTCCTGTTCGTCGGTGGTTGCTATGTCGCCTATCACCTGTTCACCCATGTGCAGGTGCGCGTGCAGACCTGGCTCGACCCGTCGGCCACCTACGACACCACCGGCTACCAGATCTCGCAGTCGCTGTTCGGGCTGGGTACCGGCGGCGTGGGTGGCACCGGGCTGGGCGCGGGACGCCCGCAGACGGTGCCGTTTGCGAAGACGGACTTCATAATCGCCGCGATCGGGGAGGAGCTCGGGCTCATCGGCATCGCCGCCGTCCTGATGGTGTTCGCCGTCCTGGTCATCCGCGGGATGCGCACCGCCATCGCCGTGCGCGACACCTTCGGCAAGCTGTTGGCCGGCGGCCTCGCGTTCACCATCGCCTGGCAGGTGTTCGTTGTGGTCGGTGGCGTCACCAAGCTCATTCCGCTGACCGGACTGACGACGCCGTTCGTGTCCTACGGCGGTTCGTCGTTGCTGGCCAACTATGTGCTCGTGGCCATTCTGCTGCGCATCTCCGACGCCGCTCGTCGTCCGGCCTCCGCCCGCAAGCCGCGGGTCGGCCCCGCCACCCCGATCGCGGATGCGCCCACCCAGATGGTGAAGCGCGCATGAACAGGCCCCGCCATGAATAAGCCACTGAGACGGGTGGCCCTTGCCGTCATGGTGCTGGTCCTCGCGCTGCTGTGCAACGCCACTTACGTACAGGTGTTCGAGGCGGACAGCTTGCGTACCGATCCGCGCAACCAGCGCGTGCTGTTGGACGAGTACTCCCGCCAGCGGGGACAGATCTCTACCGGTGGACTGGTGCTCGCCTCGTCTGAGCCGACGTCGGACCGGTTCAAGTTCCTACGCCAGTACCCCACCAACCCCAAGGCGTACGCCCCGCTCACCGGCTACTACTCCATTCAGTACTCCACCACCGGCATCGAACGCTCCGAGGACGCGGTGCTCAATGGCTCGGACGACCGACTGTTCACCCGACGGTTGTTCGACCTGATCTCCGGGCGCGACCCCCGCGGGGGCAACGTGGTGCTCACCATCGACCCTCGGGTGCAGCAGACGGCGTACGACCAGATGACGTCCAAGGGCTACACCGGCGCTGTCGTTGCTCTGCGTCCCAGTACCGGGGAGATCCTCGGCATGGTCAGCACGCCGAGTTTCGACCCCAATCCTTTGGCCAGCCACGACGCGACCGTCCGGCAGGACGCCTGGGCGGCACTGCAGAACGACCCGAAGGCTCCGCTGACCAATCGCGCGACCTCGGAGACCTACCCGCCGGGCTCGACGTTCAAGGTGGTGCTCACCGCGGCCGCCCTGGCCAACGGCAATGTCACGCCTACCACACCGGTCACCACCGCACCACGGGTCACGTTGCCCGACACCAATACCACCTTGGAAAACTACAACGGTTCCAGCTGCGGCCCCGGTGCGACCACGACGTTCGCCGAGGCCTTCGCCCGCTCCTGCAACACCGCCTTCGCCGAGCTGGGCATCGCCACGGGCACGGACACGTTGCGCGCCCAGGCCCAGGCGCTCGGCTTCGGGGCGGCCGCCCCGGACATCCCGCTGCCGGTGACGTCCTCGGAGATCGGTCCGATCACCGATCAGGCGGCGTTGGGGCAGAGCAGCATCGGGCAACGCGACGTCCGGGCCACCCCGTTGGAGATGGCAGAGGTCGCCGCGACTGTCGCCAACGGGGGCGCCCGGATGCAGCCCTACCTCGTCAGCGGATTGCAGGCCCCGGATCTGTCGGCCCTTGGCGACCCGACGCAGCCGAAGAAGCTCGACCAGGCCATGTCCTCGACCACGGCCGACACCCTCACGCAACTGATGATCGGCGCGGAGAGCCACGCAGGCAGCGGCGGTGAGATCAACGGTGTGCAGATCGCCTCCAAGACCGGCACCGCCGAGCACGGGACGAGCCCCAAGACAACGCCTCCACACACCTGGTACATCGCCTTCGCGCCGGCCAAGAACCCCCAGGTGGCGGTCGCCGTGCTCGTGGAGAACGGCGGTGACCGCGGCTTGGCGGCCGTCGGCGCCTCGGTCGCCGCGCCGATCGGTCGCGCCGTGATAGCCGCAGCGTTACAAGGAGTTCCACGATGAGTCTCAATGCTGGTGCCGTGTTGTCCGAGCGCTACCGCTTGGCCAACCTGATCGCCGTCGGTGGGATGGGCGAGGTATGGGAGGCCACCGATACCCGGCTGCACCGCCAGGTCGCCGTCAAGGTGCTCAAACCGGAGATCTCGGCCGACCCAGAGTTCCTCGACCGCTTCCGGGTGGAGGCCCGCACCGCAGCCGCACTGAACCACCCGGGCATCGCCGGGGTGTACGACTACGGCGAAACCGAGACGCTCGACGACGGGGCACGGCACACCGCTTACCTGGTGATGGAGCTGGTGGACGGTGAGCCGCTCTCAGCGGTGCTCGCCAGGGAAGGTCGCCTGGACCTCGAGCACGCATTGGACATGCTCGAGCAGACCGCACGCGCGCTGCAGGCTGCGCACGCCCGCGGCACCGTGCACCGCGACGTCAAGCCGGGCAACATCCTCATCACCCCCACCGGGCAGGTGAAGATTACCGACTTCGGCATCGCCAAGGCTGCCGACGCAGCGCCGGTCACCCGCACCGGAATGGTCGTCGGTACGGCGCAGTACATCGCGCCCGAGCAGGCCCTGGGACGTGAAGCGACTCCGGCCAGCGACGTGTACTCCCTCGGGGTGGTCGGCTACGAAGCGGTGTCTGGGCAGCGCCCGTTCAGCGGGGACAGCCCACTGTCGGTGGCCATGATGCACATCCGCGACGAGCCGCCCGCGCTGCCCGCCGAGGTGCCGGCCAACATTCGCCATCTGCTCGAGTCGGCGATGGCCAAGGACCCGCAGCAGCGCTACGCCACCGGTGGCGAGTTCGCCGATGCCATCGCCGCGGTGCGCGCGGGCAGGCAGCCCGTGCGTCCGGCAGGCTGGGCGGCAGCTGTCCCCCCCACGACCGCCATGCCCACTGCCGTCACCCGTCCGGTACCGCCTGCGGTGCCGCCGATCTACGACGACCTCAGCGAGCCTGAGCGGCGCAACAACCGCACCGCACTGTTGTGGTTCCTCGGAGTGCTCGTCGTCGGACTGCTGGCGCTGGTGATCTACGCGCTGGTCAGCTCGAACAGCTCCGGGCCGAGCACACCGACCGTGCCGGTGACGACGACGCAGCGCACTGTCGCGCCGAGCAGCACCACCACCACACCACCACCCCCCACCACCAGGCCGACTACCACCACCACCCCACCCCCGACGACGACCACCACCACTACCACCACCACGCCCCCGACAACCACCCGCAGCACCACCACCACCACGCCGCCGCCGTCCAGCACAACAACCCCCACGAAGACCACCACCACCACGCCGCCGCCGCCGCCCAGTACGACCTCCGCGTCGGCCGGTGCGGCGGGCTCGACGGCGAGCACCACCGGATCGGCAGCGGGATGAGCACGCCGCGCAAGCTTTCCGACCGCTACGAGCTGGGCGAGACGCTGGGCTTCGGGGGTATGTCCGAGGTGCACCGCGGCCGCGACCTCCGCTTGGACCGCGATGTCGCCGTCAAAATACTGCGCGCCGACCTGGCGCGGGATCCTTCGTTCTACCTGCGCTTTCGTCGAGAGGCGCAAAACGCGGCGGCGCTGAACCATCCCGCGATCGTCGCCGTGTACGACACCGGTGAGGCGGACACCGACGAGGGGCCGCTGCCCTACATCGTGATGGAGTACGTCGACGGGGAGACCCTGCGCGACATCGTCCGTGCCGATGGCCCAATGTCCGCGCGCCGCGCGATGGAAATCATGGGCGACGTCTGCGCGGCACTGGACTTCTCGCACCGCAACGGGATCATCCACCGCGACGTCAAACCCGCGAACGTGATGATCAACCGAGCGGGCTCGGTGAAGGTGATGGACTTCGGGATCGCCCGCGCCATCGCCGACGGAGCGTCCACCATGACGCAGACCGCCGCGGTGATCGGCACTGCACAGTATCTGTCGCCGGAGCAGGCCCGCGGGGAGCAGGTCGACGCCCGCTCCGACGTCTACGCCGCAGGCTGTGTGCTCTACGAGCTGCTCACCGGCGAGCCGCCCTTCACCGGCGACTCACCCGTCGCGGTGGCCTACCAACACGTCCGGGAAGATCCCCGTCCACCGTCCACGGTATACGCCGACGTGCCCACCAGCCTGGACTCCATCGTGCTGAAGGCGATGAGCAAGAATCCCGCCAACCGCTATCAGAGCGCCGGGGACATGCGCAGTGATCTGGTGCGGGTGCTGGAGGGCAACCGCCCCACCGCGCCCTCGGTGATGACCGACGCCGAGCGGGACACCATGCTCGGCCCGACGGCCCTGCTGAGTCCCGCCTCCCGCCGGGCCCGTGCCGAGGATGATCTGCGCCTGGACAACGGCGAGGACGCCGAGCGCGGCCGCAAGGGCCTCGTCGTAGCACTGAGCTTGCTGGCGGTGGCGTTGCTGGCCGTGGCGGGCGTGTTCTTGTTCACCTACAACAGCGGTCCGGAAATACCCGCCGTACCGGCACGGACCGCCGTCCCGGACGTGCGCAACCAACCTGTCGCTGTCGCCGAGACCATGCTCAGCAGCGCCGGCTTCACCGTCAAACAGGAGCCGGTGACCAGCACCAGCGTCGCCAAGGGCTCCGTGGTCGACAGCGCGCCGACCGTGGGCTCAGCGCAGGACAAGGGCAGTACGGTGACCTTGCGGGTGTCCACCGGTCCGCCCCAGGTCGCCGTTCCGCAGCTCAACGGGCTGACGCTCGCTCAGGCCACCGCGGCGTTGACCGCGGCCGGATTCACCGTGGCCCCCAACCCGACACGGGCCGTCTCGAGCCCGGAGCTGGTGGACAAGGTGGTCGACAGCACCCCGAGGTCGGCCACGCAGACCGATATCAACGCCGCGGTGGCGCTGGTGCTGGGCAGCGGTCCACAGCAGGTACCGATACCGCAGGTCGTCGGGCTGGACGTGGGCTCGGCGCAGGGCAACCTCAAGCAGCTGCAGTTCGCGTCCACGGTGGAGAACACCGACTCCTCGGCGCAACAGGGCAAGGTCACCGCGCAGAGTCCGGCGGCGGGGAGCAACGCGCCGCAGGGATCGTCCGTGACGCTCACCGTCTCGCGGGGCAACCGGGTGGCGATGCCGAACCTGGTCGGGCTCACGCCCACCGCCGCGCGAGCCGCCCTCGAGGGTGCCGGATGGAAGGGCGGTGCGAGCAACTTGTCCAGCAGCTCCGTCAACGTCACCGACTCGGCGCAGCAGAACGTGGTGCAGAGTCAGAGCGTGCCTGCCGGTACCGACATCCAGACGGCGACCCCGGTCGCGATCACGGTCGGCCGCAGTCAACCACCGGTCACCACCACCACCACCACCACCACCCCCACGACGCCCATCCCGACCCCGCCGCCGATCAAGTGCCCCGTCCCCGGAATCGGGCTACCCTTGGGGTGCGTGCCGTAGGCCGTTGTCGCGGGTGGCTTACCCCGCCGCAGCGCTCAGCTCCGATAGGTCACCGAGGCTGTCCTGCATGGCCTGTTCCAGCCGCGCGACGAGCTGCTCGTCGGCCGGCGCCCCGCACATCGTCAACCAGTTGGCCAGCAGCCGGTGCCCGCCTTGGGTGAGCACCGACTCGGGGTGGAACTGCACGCCTTCTATCGCCAGCTCGCGGTGTCGGAGTCCCATCACGACGCCGCCCACGGTCCGTGCCGTCACTTCCAAGACGTCGGGGATGGTGTCCGGCACCACCGTGAGCGAGTGGTATCGGGTAGCGGTGAAGGGCTCGGGTAAACCAGCCAGCACGCCCGTCCCCGTGTGCTCGACGACGCTGGTCTTGCCGTGCACCAGCTCCGGTGCGCGAGCCACCGTCGCGCCGAAAGCCGCGGCGATGGCCTGGTGGCCCAGACACACGCCGAGCAGTGGTGTATTGCTCTGCAGGCATTCGTGCACCAGCGCCATGCTGCGTCCGGCACGGTCGGGGGTGCCCGGCCCGGGGCTCAGCAGCACCCCGTCGAAGCCGGTGACGTCGTCCAATTCAGGGTCGTCATTGCGCAGCACGGTGGCGTCCACCCCGAGCTGGCCGAGGTACTGCACGAGATTGAACACAAAGCTGTCGTAGTTGTCGACAACCAGGATCCGCATGCGTCGAGAGTACTCAGGGCACTATCGGGCTACTGCGGTCGCGTTCTTGATTGTCAGCGACCCGGAGTACGCAGGCGGCAACGACCCGCGTGCTCGGTCATCCAGGCGCCCCCGTCCGTCGAATCCGCAGGCCAGAGCCCGTCACGCGCACGGTCTAGGTTAGCGTGGAAGGGAACAGCTCAGACCTGCAAGCCGAGTCGAGGACGTCATGCCCAAGTCGAAGGTCCGCAAGAAGCCCGCGCTCGCCGGACCGACCAACCGCCGAACTCCGATGAAGGTGAAGGCTGGACCGTCCAACCCGATCTACGTGGCGGTGATGCTCGGACTGATGCTCGCCGGCTTGGTCTGGCTGGTGGTCAACTACCTGGCCGTGGACAAGATCAGCTGGATGAGCAGCCTCGGTCCGTGGAACTTCGCCATCGGCTTCGGGCTGATGGTGGTCGGCCTGCTGATGACGATGCGCTGGCGCTGACGCCACTTACCACCTAAGCGTTCATCTGCACGTCAACCCAATGACACCCGTGTGATTCATCCCCAGTGTGCACAACTCCTGGGGATAACTTCCAGGGGGATCACAGGCGCTCGAGGATGGTCGCGTTGGCCATGCCGCCGCCCTCACACATCGTCTGCAAGCCGTACCGGCCGCCACTGCGCTGGAGGTGGTGCACCAGCGTGGTCATCAGCCGCGCACCGGACCCGCCAAGCGGGTGTCCCAGGGCGATCGCTCCGCCGCAGGGGTTGACCCGGTCCAGCTTCGCGCCGGTCTCCGCGAGCCAGGCCATCGGCACCGAGGCGAACGCCTCGTTGACCTCGAACGCGTCAATGTCGTCCATCCCCAGACCGGCCCGCTTCAGCACGGCCTCGGTGGCTGGAATGGGTCCGCCGAGCATCATGATGGGGTCTGCCCCGACCACGGCGGTGGTGTGCACCCTGGCCAGCGGCGTGAGCCCCAACTCGGCGGCCTTCTCCGAGGTGGTGACCAGCACTGCCGCCGCCCCGTCGGAGATCTGCGAGGCGTTTCCGGCGGTGACCACGCCGTCGGGCAGAAACGGGGTCTTCAGCCCGGCGAGCTTCTCCACGGTGGAGCCCCGACGAATACCCTCGTCCAGCGCCAGCTCGCCACCGTCCACGGCGACCGGGGTGATTTCCTCGACGAAGGCACCGTCGTCCTGAGCCGCCGCGGCAAGCTCGTGTGAGCGCACGGCGTACTCGTCCAGCTGGGTGCGCGAGAGGTTCCACTTCTGCGCCATCAGCTCAGCACCCACGCCCTGGTTGAACACGCCGTTGAAACCCTCGCCCTGCAGTGCGTCGGCGTAACGGTCGCGCGCCTGTCCGAAGGGGAAACCCGCGCCGGTACCCACCGACGAGCCCATCGGCACCCGCGACATCATCTCCACACCGCCGGCCACCACCACATCCTGCTGTCCGGACACCACCGACGCCGCCGCGGTGTGCACGGTCTGTTGCGAGGACCCACACTGGCGGTCCAGGGTGAAGGCGGGAATCGACTCCGGCCACCCCGCGGCGAGCACGGCGTTGCGCCCCACGTTCATCGACTGCTCACCCACCTGGCCGACGCAGCCCCAGTGCACGTCGTCGATCACGGAGGGGTCGATGCCCGCCCGCTCCACCAGCGCCTTCAGCACGTGGGCCGAGAGGTCGACGGCATGCACTCCACTGAGGCCGCCACCACGCTTGCCCACCGGGGTACGCACTGCTACACAGATCACCGCGTCACGCATTGTTGCTCCAGTTCTCATTCGTTGTAGACGAGTCTCATCAGCGATGCTAGATGCCATGCCCGACGCAAGCACTACCGTGCACGCCTGGGGGCCCAAGATTGCGCTGCTGGTGCTTGCCGCCGCAGGTGGCGTTGCGCTGGCAGCACTCGCGGTGCTCAGCGGCGATCCGGCCGGTCGGCTGCTGCTCGGGCTGGCGGCTGCGGGTCTACTGCTCAGCGCGGCGGTGGGTACATTGGCCCGACCGCGGCTGGCGGCCGACAGCCACGGCATGACGGTGCGTGGTGTGACCGGCCGGCGCCGGGTGGCCTGGTCGCAGCTGACCCAGTGGGAGGTGGCCGCGCATCACCGGCTCGGCCGAAAAGTACCGGTGCTCGAGTTGACGGTGCTCCAGCATGGTCATGAGGCGCTGTTGTTGTTCAGCACACTCGACTTGGGCGCCGATCCGGTGGACGTGCTCGACGTGCTGCGTCAGGTGCGGCGATCCTAGAGTCCGATCTGCGAGCGGAGCACCAGGGCGCGGACCGCCACCAGGCCCACGGCCACCACGGTCAAGGCCATCAACGCTCCCACCTGCACGGCTATCGCCCGACCTCGCGGTGCATAGACCAACGCGGCCGTGGCCAGCGCGCCGAACAGCAGTCCACCGAGGTGCCCGACCAGGGAGATACCAGGCACGGTGAAGGAGATGAACACGTTCAGGGCGATGACGGTCATCGCCGGCGCCAGGCTCCGCTTGAGCCGCAGCAACACCACGACCAAGCCGCCCATCAGCCCGAAGATGGCCCCGGACGCCCCGGCCGTCGCACTTGCCGGATCGGCGAACAGCATGACCGAAGCCGAGCCGCCGAGCAGCGACACTGCGTACGCGGCGAGATAACGCCCACGGCCCAGCACCGTCTCCATGTCCCGACCCAGGATGTACAGCGCGAGCATGTTCATCAGCAGGTGCACCGGCCCGTAATGCAGGAAGCCGCTGCCGATCACCCGCCACCAATCACCCTGGGCCACGCCGTAGGGCCAGAGCGCGAACTGCCTGAACCACGGTGCGCTCTCGTTGGACATGAGCTTGCCGCCGGCGTCGGCCACGGTCAGTAAGAAGACAAGGACGTTGACGCCGATCAGGCTGTAGGTGATAACCGGCGGTCCGTGGCTGGGTCTGGCACCGGTGACCGTCGCGGCCTGGCGCACGTCCCGGCCGCCCTTGGCCACGCACTGCACACAGTGGAAGCCGACGGGTGCTTCCCGCAGACAGTCCGGGCACGCCGCACGACCACACCGACTGCAGCGCAAGCCGGTGGGTCGGTCGGGATGGCGGAAGCACACCGCAGCGGACTGCGTCTGAGGTGATCTGGGTGTGCTCATCGACGGGGAGGAGTCAGTTCTGCTCGATGGTCACGCGCTCGATCACCACGTCCTCGGCCGGGCGGTCGCTGCGGTCCACGGCGGTCGTGCCGATCGAGTCGACCACCTTGCGCGACTCGTCGTCGGCCACCTCACCGAAGATGGTGTGCTTGCGGTTGAGGTGCGGGGTCTTGGCCGTGGTGATGAAGAACTGCGAGCCGTTGGTCCCGGGGCCGGCGTTGGCCATCGCCAGCAGGTAAATGCGGTCGAACTGCAGCTCGGGGTGGAACTCGTCCTCGAAGCGGAAGCCGGGGCCGCCGCGTCCGGTTCCCGTGGGGTCGCCGCCCTGGATCATGAAGTTGTCGATGATCCGGTGGAACACGGAGCCATCGTAAAACGGCCCGGAGCTCTCGCCCTTGGCGTTCTTGTCGGAGTAATCCTTGCTGCCCTCGGCGAGGCCGACGAAGTTCGCCACCGTCTTCGGGGCGTGGTTGCCGAAGAGCGCGATACGGATGTCGCCCCGGTTGGTGTGCAGGGTCGCCGTGGCGGTCGCAGGGGCTGCTGTCTGATTGCCTGGGGAAGTCACCTGTCCATCCTGCCATCCGCCGGCTTCCCGCGCCGCGCACGTGTAGCAGGATGGTCACACAACAGCTGCGATGAGGAGGGCCATGAACGAGGCAACCGTGTTGTCCAAAGTCGGCGAGGGTGCCGGGTATGCCGTGGGATCGGGAGTCCGCGCTGCCCGCCGGGGTTCGATGTGGGTGAGCCGGAGTGGCGCCACGGCCGGGCTCGGTGCGGCTCGGATGGCGGCGCAGTCGGCTCGGGCCAGGGCGGCCAAGCGCGCGGCTGGGCGGCTGGAAACGGCGAAGGCGGTCCGTAAGGACGTCTCGGTTCCCTCGATAGCCGAGGTACGCCAGGAGTTGGCGCGCCGGATCGAGCCCAAGCGCCGCCGCCGGTGGCCGTACGTGGTGGCAGTGGTCGTCGTCGGTGGGGGCGCCGCCGCCTACGCGCTGGCCCGGCGCCCGGCGGCTCCATCTCCCGCCGCCGCCCCGCCGACCGTCAACGGTGTCGAGGTCGCCCAGTAAGCATTCCAACGACGCTTGGGAAGCGACATGAACCGGTGGTGGAGACGAGGGGAATCGAACCCCTAACCCCTGCCTTGCAAAGGCAGTGCTCTGCCAATTGAGCTACGTCCCCGAGGGGTTGTCCTCCTGAGCAGCGTGCCGCCCGGCCGCCACCGGCTCGGTCGCCTCATGCCACAAATCCGGGCCGTCCCGACGCGTACGCGCGCGCAGCACACCGGCGGCAGCGGCCGCAACCGCGGCGAGCAGAAGCATTTTCATGGCGACCCGGCAATCCTTGTCCAACGGGTGAATCTCGTGGGCCTAGGTGGACTTGAACCACCGACCTCTTCCTTATCAGGGAAGCGCTCTAACCGTCTGAGCTATAGGCCCCGATGCGACGGCCTAAGCTACCGCACCCGGATGCAGTCCCCCAAACCCGTCCCCACCCTCAGTCGCGTTCGGTGAGCGTGACCTCCACGCCGCCGACCAGGTCCGAGGTCAGGTTGTAGATGAACGAGCTGATGGTGGCCAGCGCCGTCATCAGCACGATGTTCACCGCACCCACGATCGCTGCCACCCCGAACACCCGGCCGGGGCCGATCAGCGGCGCGCTGCGACTGTTCGGATCGTTCACGGAGACGAAGTCGGTGAATGTGGTGTTCAACCGGTCCCAGACGCCCATGCCGTCCAGCACCAGGTACAACACGCCGATCGCCACCATCCACACCAGGAACAAGGCGAAGGAGAGCACCAGCGACAGCTTCAGCACCGACCACGGGTCCACCTGCTTCAGCTGCAGGCTCGCCCGGCGGGGGCCCTTCTTGCTGTTCTGCACCGAGGCAAAGGGACGCCGCTCACCGCTGGCGGAGCCGCCCCGCCCCTCACCCGCACGCTCCCGCGTGGCCGTCGCGGTCCGCCCCGAGGTCGACTCCGCCCGTGCATTCGTGCGTGGCGCTGTGGACAGGTCCGGCATCTCCGGGTCCACCGGGGGGCGGCTCAGCTGCGTCGTAGGGGCGTCCAGACCCCCCGCCGAACGGGAACCGCCCGACCCGCTTGCCGTACCACGCTGCCACGGAGGAATAGGAGCGTTCGAACGCTCGTCTTTCGTCGTGTCTCGCTCGGGCTCGCGCGTCTCGGAGTCGGACCCTGACGGGCGGGAGGGAGTGCTCATGAATGCTCCTTCGGGGTGATCGGCTCGTCGTCACCGGGCTCGCCCGCTTCGTCGGCGTTGCGGGCGATGGCCACCAAGTTGACACCGTCGCCGAGGTTCATCAGTCGCACACCCTTGGTCTGCCGTCCGGCCTTGCGTACTTCCTTCGCCGTGGTCCGGATGACCCCGCCGCCGGAAGTGATGGCGTACAGCTCATCGTCGATGTCGGCGATGAGCGCTCCGACCAGGGTGCCACGTCGCCGGTCGTATTGGATGGTGAGCACGCCCTTGCCGCCGCGTCCCTGCACCGGGTAGTCCGCCATCGAGGTGCGCTTGGCATAGCCCCCGGCGGTCGCGACCAGCAGAAACATGCCCTCCTTGACCACGTTCAGCGACAGGAGCCGATCCTCGCCGTTGAAGCGCATGCCCAACACGCCGGAGGTGGCCCGGCCCATCGGGCGCAGCGCATCGTCAGTGGCGGCGAAGCGGATGGACTGCCCCAGCGCCGACACCAGGAGCAGGTCTTCCTCGGCGGAGCACAGCACCGCCCCGACCAACTCGTCATCCTCCCGGAGATTGACGGCCACGACGCCACCGGAGCGATTGGAGTCGAAGTCGGTGAGCCTGGTCTTCTTGACCAGGCCGCCCCTCGTGGCGAGCACCAGGTAGGGCATCACCTCGTAGTTCTTGATCTGGATGACCTGGGCGATCTTCTCGTCCGCCTGGAAAGCGAGCAGGTTGGCCACGTGCTGACCACGCGCGGTGCGGTTGGCCTCAGGGAGCTCGTAGGCCTTGGCTCGGTACACCCGCCCCTTGGTGGTGAAGAACAAAATCCAGTCGTGGGTGGAGCAGACGAAGAACTTGCTGACGATGTCGTCCTGCTTGAGCCCAGCACCCTGCACGCCCTTGCCGCCCCGCTTCTGGGCGCGGTACAGGTCGGTCTTGGTGCGCTTGGCGTAGCCGGTCTCGGTGATGGTGACCACCACGTCCTCGCGGGCGATGAGGTCTTCCATGGAGACGTCGCCATCGGCCGGGATGATCCGGCTGCGGCGCTCGTCGCCGTAGCGATCCGCGATCTCCGTGAGCTCGTCCCGAACAATCTGCCGTTGCCGTTCCGGGCGGTCCAGGATGTCCTGCAGGTCGGCGATGGTGCGCTCGATCTCCGCGAGCTCGTCGATGATGCGCTGACGCTCCAGCGCGGCCAGGCGGCGCAGCTGCATGTCCAGGATCGCCTGGGCCTGCAGCTCGTCGACGTCGAGCAGCTCCATCAACCCGGTGCGGGCCACCTCCGCCGACGCCGAGGCGCGGATGAGCGCGATGACCTCGTCCAGCGCGTCCAGCGCCTTGACCAGTCCGCGCAGGATGTGTGCGCGTTCCTCGGCCTTGCGCAGCCGGTAACGGGTGCGCCGGACGATGACCTCAAGCTGGTGGGTGACGTAGAACCGGATCATCTGGTCGAGGCGCAGCGTGCGTGGTACACCGTCCACAATGGACAGCATGTTGGCGCCGAAGCTGGTCTGCAGCTGAGTGTGCTTGTAGAGGTTCGCGAGCACGACCTTGGCCACCGCGTCGCGCTTGAGGGTGAGCACGATGCGCATGCCGACGCGGTCGGAGGACTCGTCGTGGATGTCGGAGATGCCGGCGATCTTGCCGTCCCGTAGCTGCTCCGCAATGCTGGTGACCAGATTGTCCGGGTTCACCTGATACGGCAGCTCGGTGGCGACGATGGTGGTGCGCCCGCGGGCGTCCTCCTCCACCTCCACCACACCGCGCATCCGGATGGAGCCACGGCCGGTGGAGTAGGCCTCGCGGATGCCGTCAAAGCCGACGATGAGCCCTGAGGTGGGAAAGTCCGGCCCCTTCACCCGCTCCATCACCGCCGCGAGGGTGGTTTCCTCGTCGGCCTCGTAGTTCTCCAGGGCCCAGATGGCCGCGGCCGCGACCTCCCGCAGGTTGTGCGGCGGCATGTTGGTGGCCATGCCGACGGCAATCCCGCCGGAGCCGTTGACCAGCAGGTTCGGGAAGCGGCTGGGTAGCACGTCCGGCTCGGTGGTGCGGCCGTCGTAGTTGGGCGAGAAGTCGACGGTCTCCTCGTCGATGTCGCGCAGCATCTCCATGGCCAGCGGAGTCAACCGCGACTCGGTGTACCGCATGGCGGCCGCCGGGTCGTTGCCTGCGGAGCCGAAGTTGCCCTGCCCGTCGATCAGCGGGTAGCGCATGGACCAGGGCTGGGCCAGGCGGACCAGGGTGTCGTAGATCGAGGTGTCCCCGTGTGGGTGGTAGTTGCCCATCACGTCACCGACCACGCGAGAACACTTCACGTACCCACGGTCCGGCCGGAATCCGGAGTCGTACATCGCGTACAGCACCCGACGGTGCACCGGCTTGAGGCCGTCGCGGACCTCCGGCAGCGCCCGGCCGACGATGACCGACATCGCGTAGTCGATGTAGCTGCGCTGCATCTCCTGCTGGATGTCCACCGGCTCCACCCGGTCGCGGATGATCTCGCCCTCGGTGACCAGCGGGCTATCCCCGTCCTCGGGGGGCATCGGGGTGTCGGTCATGCATGCCCTCCGGGCTTGTGAGTGGAATAGGTTGCCCCGCGGGCCTTATTCGCGCACAGGTCACACATCGAGGAACCGCACGTCCTTGGCGTTACGGGTGATGAAGCTGCGCCGCGCCTCCACGTCCTCGCCCATGAGCACGCTGAACAGCTCGTCCGCGGTGGCGGCGTCGTCCAGAGTGATCTGGCGCAGGATGCGGTGGTCGGGATCCATCGTGGTTTCCCACAGCTCCTTGGCGTTCATCTCACCGAGGCCCTTGTACCGCTGTACCCCGTCGTCTTTGTTGATCTTGCGACCCGCCTCGAGTCCGGCCTTCAGCACCACGTCGCGCTCCCGGTCGGAGTAAACGAAGTCCGGCTCCGCGCCCTTGCCACCCCACTTGATCTTGTACAGCGGTGGCGCGGCGAGGTAGACGTGGCCGTGCTCCACCAGGGGGCGCATGAACCGGAACAGCAGGGTGAGCAGCAGGGTGGAGATGTGCTGGCCGTCCACGTCGGCGTCGGCCATCAGGATGATCTTGTGATAGCGCAGCTTGGCGAGGTCGAACTCGTCGTGGATGCCGGTGCCCAGCGCGGTGATGATCGCCTGAACTTCCGTATTTTTCAGTACGCGGTCGATGCGGGCCTTCTCCACATTGATGATCTTCCCGCGCAGCGGCAGGATCGCCTGGAACATCGAGTCGCGGCCGGACTTGGCCGAGCCGCCGGCCGAGTCGCCCTCCACCACGTAGATCTCGGACAGGCTCGGGTCGTTGGAGCGGCAGTCGCTCAGCTTGCCGGGTAGTCCGCCGATGTCGGTGGCGCTCTTGCGCCGCACCAGCTCGCGGGCCTTGCGGGCGGCCATCCGAGCCTGCGATGAGGACACCGACTTGTTGATGATGATCTTGGCGTCCGCCGGGTGCTCCTCGAACCAGCTGTTCAGGTGCTCGTTGCAGGTCTTCTGCACAAAGGAGCGCACCTCGGTGTTGCCGAGCTTGGTCTTGGTCTGCCCCTCGAACTGCGGCTCCCCGACCCGGACGCTGACGATGGCCGCCAGCCCCTCGCGGATGTCCTCCCCGGTGAGGTTGGGGTCCTTCTCCTTGATGAGCTTCTTGTCCCTGGCGTACTTGTTGACCACCGAGGTCAACGCCGAGCGGAAACCTTCCTCGTGGGTACCGCCCTCGATGGTGTTGATGGTGTTGGCGAAGGTGTGCACCGACTCGGAGTAGCCGGAGTTCCACTGCATGGCCACCTCCACCTCGTGGCCGGTACCGGTGGCGGTGAAGCCGACGATCGAGTTGTGGATGGGCGACTTAGACTTGTTCAGGTGCGCGACGTAGTCCTCGAGTCCGCCCGGGTAGTGGTAGGTCCGGGTGACCACCTTGCGCTCGGCGTGCGGTGCAACGTCCAGCGCGGCACTGTCCGGTGCGGCGTCCTGCTCGGCCTCGTTGCGGGTCACCCGCTCGTCGGTGAGCACGATGGTCAACCCCTTGTTGAGGAAGGCCATCTCCTGCAACCGCCTCGCCACGGTCTCGAAGCTGTAGGTGGTGGTCTCCTCGAACACCTGCGGGTCGGCCCAGAAGGTGACGGTGGTGCCGGTGCGCTCGCTCGGGCCGACCTCCACCAACTCGCCGGGCTTCGCGTAGCGGTACTCCTGGGTGTAGTTCTTGCCCGCGTGATGGATGTCCACGTCGAGGCGGTGTGACAGCGCGTTGACCACACTGACGCCGACGCCGTGCAGACCACCGGAGACCGCGTAGGACTCGGAGTCGAACTTGCCGCCCGCGTGGAGCTGGGTGAGGACCACCTCGATGGTGGGCACCTTCTCGGTGGGGTGCATGGCCACCGGGATGCCGCGGCCGTCGTCGGTGACGCGGACGCCGCCGTCGGCCAGCAGGGTCACGTCGACGATGCTGGCGTGCCCGGCCATAGCCTCGTCGACCGAGTTGTCCACCACCTCCCAGATCAGGTGGTGCAGGCCGCGCTCCCCGGTGGATCCGATGTACATGCCCGGCCGCTTGCGGACGGCCTCCAGGCCTTCGAGAACCGTGATGGAGGAAGCACCGTAGGAAGCATTCTTGTCAGCCACGTGCGTTCGGTCTCTCCTCCGCTTGGGCTGCCCGCGTTCCCGCAACCATGAGTTGGTACCTCCCCACTCTACTGCCCCCGCCGACAGGAACTCGCCTTCCGACACCCCTGGCAGCGCCGTGGAGACGGTTTCACGCCTGCCCACGTCATCCGTTCACCCCTACGCCACGGTTCTAGCCGTACGTGTCTCTGGGGCCTCTGCCCGGAATGTTGAGGCCACCGCGGCGCCAGCTCGGAGCGCTGGGACCGTAGACGGAGACACGTTTGACGACGTCATGACCCACCCCGGCGGCGATGGTGGCCAGCAGCTGACGTTGCATCATCCGTAGCTGGGTGGCCCACGCCGTCGACTCCGCCTGCACCGTCAGCTCGCCGTCCCGCAGCGCGATCGGCCGGGTGTGCGAGGCGATGTCCGGGCCGACCAATGCGGGCCACCGGCCGAGGACCGCACCCGCCGACACCTCCTCCGACCATCCGCGGGAACGCACCAGTCCAGCGGTCAGCCGTCCGAGCAGCTGCGGATCGCGGTCGTCGGCACCAGGCCCCGACCAACGACGGCGGCGGGCAGATCCGGTCCGCGGCAGCTGGCCCCGTCGTCCGGCGTTGCCGCCGCCGACCCCACCGCGGCCTACGGCCATGCCGCGCTCCTTCGCGTTGGCCCGCGCCTCATCAAGGGCGCGCCGCGCCAGGTCGATACCGCGAGGATTGCTTCCATCACCCGGCTGCTCGCCGGTCGCATCCACAGGGTTGTCCACAACCGGGGGATAACCCTCATCTTCAGGTCTAGTCATGCTGGGTCTCCTCCGATGCCAAGGTGCTGGTCCGGGCATCGCCCGCAACACCTGCGTCCGCCTGGACCGTGAACCGGGCGCCGTCGAGCTCCGCAGGCACATCCGCGCCCACCGCCGCCGTGACCAACACCTGCTCGGTATCCGCGGCCACCTTCGTCAGGGCCCGGCGGCGGCGGCGGTCGAGCTCGGCAAATACGTCGTCAAGGATGAGCACTGGCTCAACACCCTCCATCCGTTGCAGCGCGAAGCTGCCCAGGCGCAGCGCCAGCGCGAAGGACCACGACTCGCCGTGACTGGCGTATCCCTTGGCCGGCTCCGAGCCAAGAAACAGCTCCACATCGTCGCGGTGCGGACCGACCAGGCACACGCCGCGCTCGAGCTCCGCACGACGCACCCGCGCCAGCTCACTGAGCAGGCACGCCTCCAGCAGTTCGACGTCCGCTGTTGGGGCGCCCGGCTCGCCAAGGTTCGGACCGTGGGTCGTGGTCGGAAACGCCTGTCCAAGGCTGCTCTTGTAGCCCAGCGCGGCCGGGCGTGATTCCGGGGCCAGCGCGGCGTAGGACTCGCGCACGTGCGGGGCGAGCTCGGCCAGCAAATCCAGCCGTCCGGCAAGCAGTTGGGCACCGTGCGTGGCGAGATGTCCGTCCCAGACGTCGAGGGTGGCGGTTGCCTCCGTGGCCCCTGCACCGCGCCGCATGGCCGCGCCTGCGCTCTTCAGCAGGGCCGAACGTTGCCGCAGCACCCGCTCGTAGTCGGCGCGGACAGCCACCATCCGGGGAATCCGGCTGACCAGCAGCTCGTCCAGAAAGCGGCGCCGCTCGCCGGGGTCTCCCCGCACCAGGACGAGGTCTTCCGGAGCGAACAACACGGTCCGCAGAATGCCGATGACCTCCCGCGGACGCCGCACCGGTGAGCGGTTCACCCTGGCGCGATTGGGCTTGCCCGGAGTGATCTCCAGCTCGACGGTGAGCTCGCGGCCCTCGTTCACCACTGCGGCCCGCACCACGGCGCGCTCGGCGCCCACGCGAACCAGCGGCGCGTCGGTGGCGACCCGGTGCGAAGACAGCGTCGACAGGTAGCCCAGCGCCTCCACGAGATTGGTCTTGCCGTTGCCGTTGGCGCCGAGCAGCACACTGACGCCGGGTTGCAGGGTCAGCTCCGCACTCGCCCAGGATCGAAAATCGGTGACGCCGAGGTGACGGACGTGCACCTCAGCCGGCGCTGCCCGCGGTCGTCGTCCCGGAGCCGGACGTCGGGCCCGCCTTGTGGGTGGCGTGCCCGCCGAACTGGTTACGCAGGGCCGACACGGCCTTCATCGCCGGGGAGTCGTCCTGGCGCGAGGCGAAACGGGCGAACAACGCCGCGGAGATCACCGGCAGCGGCACGGCGTGGTCGATGGCCTCGAGCACCGTCCACCGGCCCTCACCGGAGTCGGCCGTCCAGCCGGAGATCTCCTGCAGCGCTGGGTCGTCCTGCAGCGCCTTGACCAAGAGGTCCAGCAGCCAGGAGCGGACCACCGTGCCCCGGCTCCAGGCCTGCAGCACAGCAGGCACGTCGGTCACGAGTTTCTCGGCCTCGAGCAGCTCGTAACCCTCGGCGTAGGCCTGCATCAGTCCGTATTCGATGCCGTTGTGCACCATCTTCGAGTAGTGCCCGGCACCGACCGGTCCGGCGTGGGCGAAACCTTCCTCGCGGGGACCCTCCGGGCGCAGCGCGTCGAAGATCGGCATGGCCAGCTCGATGTGCGCGGCGTCGCCACCGGCCATCAGCCCGTAGCCGTTGTCCAAGCCCCAGACGCCACCGGAGACCCCACAGTCGATGTAGCCGATGCCTTTGGCGTCGAGTTCCTCGGCGTGCGGGCCGTCGTCGACGTAGCGGGAATTGCCACCGTCGATAACCACGTCGCCCGCGGACAGGGTTCGGCCCAGCTCCGCGATGGTGTCTCTGGTGATTTGACCCGAGGGGACCATCACCCACACCACCCTCGGCGCTTCCAACGATTCAGCGAGTGCGGCCAGCGTGGGGACGTCGGTGACCTCAGGTCGTGGGTCGTAACCGACCACCTCGATGTCCGCCCGGCGCAACCGCTCACGCATGTTAAAGCCCATTTTACCGAGCCCGACGAGACCGATCTTCATGAGACGTGACCCTTCCTCCGTGTGAATCCCGCAACCGTGTGAATCCCGCAACCGTGGGGTCGCTCAGCCTGGCAGCCGCACCGGCATCAGCAGATACGTGTATTCACTCTCCGGCGCCGGGAAGGGTCCCGGCCCCTCGAGCGCGGCGCCGTCTTCGCCAACCGGACGCAACACGGCCGGACGACTCGCGGTGGTGAACCCCATGCTCACGCGCTCACTGCGCAACGCCGACAACCCGTCGAGCAGGTAACCGGGGTTGAAGGCGATGGTGAGCGGCTCGCCGGTGAAGTCGGCAGGCAGCTCTTCCTCGGCCTTGCCCTCGTCGTCGCCTCCCGCAGTCAGGCGTAGGCCCTCATCGGTGAACTCCATCCGCACCTGCGCGCCACGCTCGGCCATCAGGGAGACGCGCTTGATGGCCTCCACCAGTGGAGCTACGGCCAGCTCGGCAACGGCGGCGTGTTCGGCGGGCAGAAGCTGGCGGAACTTGGGGAACTCCGCGTCCAGCAGCCGGGTCGTGGTGCGCCGCCCCGAGCCCGCCAGGCCGAGCAAGCCGTCCCCGCCTCCGGTTCCGGTGGTGCCCAGCGCCAGCTGAACCTCCCCGGCACCGCCGGTCAGCGTTTTGGCCGACTCGGCGAGCGTCTTGGCCGGCACCAGGACCGCCAGCGACACGCCGTCGGTGTCCGGCGTCCAGGTGAAGCTCCGTACGGCCAAGCGGAAGCGGTCGGTGGCGGCGAGCACCACCATCGAACCCTCGATCTCCACCCGCACGCCGGTCAGCATGGGCAGGGTGTCGTCGCGCCCAGAGGCCACCGCCACCTGGGCCACCGCTTCGGCGAAATTCTCGGCGGGCAAGGAGCCGGTGCCAGCCGGCATGGTCGGCATCGTCGGGTAGTCCTCGGCCGGCATTGTAGGCAATGAAAACCGCGCGCTGCCGCAGAAAATATTCACCCGGGTGCCCTCGACCGTGACGTCCACGGGGCGGTTCGGCAGGGCGCGGGTGATGTCAGCCAGCAGCCGTCCGGAGACCAGTACCCGACCACCGTCGGCCACCTCGGCGGACACTCCGACCTGGGTCGAGACCTCGTAGTCGAACCCGGAAATGGTGAGCCCGTCCGTCTCGCTCCCGGACTCGTCGCCCCCCGTGGAGAGCAACACCCCGCCCAGGACCGGCACCGGCGGCCGGGACGGCAGGCTACGCGCGACCCAGGCCACGGCGTCGGCGAATTCCTCGCGGGCAACCCGGAACTTCATCGGTCAAACTCCATGTGCTTCGGGCGTCCTCTCACGATCTGACCCTGCCAACTCGACCACGCCAACACGCTGTCCGCAGCGGGCGGCCGCTCAACCGTAGAGCGTGCGAGCTGCGCTGGGAACCCGGCCTCCCGGTTGCTCCCGAACTCCGTGCGCCGACTCTGCGGGCACTTGTGCACACCCTTGAGTTAAAGAGAGATCTCTGTAGAGAGAAAACAGAAACAGCAGTAGGTGCTGCGGACGTTGTGGAGTGCAGGCACCCCGGGCAGGTGGCACGGCGTGGCGGCTTGGGGAGGCGACGGTGGGCGAATGGTGCACCGCCGTCCCCACGACCGTCGCCGGTGCGCCGGTACACCGGTCCGTCCCCATGTTCTGCTAGTTGCCCACATAGTTGTGCACAGGTGTGGGTTGTGCGGCGGCGGTCGATATTCCGACCGGCTAGTTGCGGGAGCGCTGCTTGATCCGCGCGGTGAGCTCCTGCACCTGGTCGAAGGTGCGCCGACGCTCCGCGATCTCCTTGCGGATCTTCTTGTCCGCGTGCATCACGGTGGTGTGGTCGCGACCGCCGAAGGTCTGCCCGATCCGGGGCAGCGACAGGTCGGTGAGCTCGCGACACAAGTACATGGCGATCTGCCGGGACTGGGCGACCGCCCTCGTCTTGCCCGGCCCGGTGAGCTCGTCCAGCGAGTTCCCGAAATACTCCGCGGTGACCACCATGATGGTCGCTGCGTTGATCTCCAGGCTCGCGGCGTCCGGGATGAGGTCTCGAAGCACGATCTCCGCAAGCGCCAGGTCCACCACCTGCTGGTTGAGGGAGGCGAAGGCCGTCACGCGGATCAGCGCGCCCTCGAGCTCGCG
>JAABUH010000479.1_pt1 | contig 58677 bp, 48 predicted proteins | sample 5559121 | NCBI WGS metagenome assembly JAABUH01 (sample SAMN10711871, study PRJNA513364) | rock metagenome | isolation source: Antarctica rocks | place: Antarctica: Victoria Land, Battleship Promontory nord | collected 2015-12-28 | reverse complement strand
GCAGCCATCTGTCGCTCCTTTCCGCGCACCGGGCGGGCGACCCGGACCAGCCCCGAGCGCCCGACCGTACCGCAGCACCGCGCAGGATACCATGACGAGCGCCGATAGATTCACAAACTCTGAGGCTTCCTCGATCGCGATCGCCGCGAGCGGGATGCCGAGCAACCCCGCGAGCACCTCATCGCCGGGATAGAGCTCCTGCAAGTGTCGGATCGGCAGATCGAGGAAGCGCCCCGCGTCGGGCGGCACGAACGGGCGGTAGTCGATCGCGACGCGGGCCACGTCGCCGCGCGCCGCCCAGCGCGGCCCTACCACCTCGATCAGCCAGCAGAGGCCGGGCTTGAATGCCGAGAGGACCGCGACCGTCGAGCCAGGCGGCAGCGGCAAGGGTGACAACTCCGCCGCGAGCGCTCGTCGCACAGCGGCAGGCTCGCTGACCATGATCGTCAGCGTGGCGGGGAGCGCTGGATCGAGGGATGGCAGCACCGCCTCACGGACGAGGCGGCGCGCGCGATCGACCTCCCACTCGTCGGTCCACTCGTCCACGAAAGCGAGCCGATCGTCCGGCGCGACGACGATCGTCGGATGCCGCGCCTGCCGCGCGGCGAACTCGTGCGCCACCACCGCCACGCGCGGCTCATCGGTGAGGAGCCGCAATTCCCTGCCAGCCAACGGCTGCTCCACCGCAAGCGCCTCCAGATCGGCGGTGAGGATCGCCGCGCGCCCGGCCTCGTCCTCACCGTGCAGCGAAAGCGCCAGGGTATCGGCGAGATCGGCGGCGGTCGGGTCGGCGCTGTCCCACGCGCGTAGGTAGGGCCAGGTCACCGCCAGTTCGCGCAAAACGCCGCGCACTCCGGCCTCGTCGCCGCGCACGACGAGCGTGGCAGGGCCATCACCCTCATCGGCGAGCCGACATTCTCCCTCACCAGGGGCAAGAGTCACCTGACCCGGCGCGGGCCGAGTGCCGCTCACGGCGACACCGGGTACGTCCAGGCGAAGCGGCATCGCGCCCGGCGGCAGCGCCGCTCCAGCCACGACCGCGAACGGCAAGGCTAATCCGGTCGCCTCCATCCCGAGCCGCGCCGCCAGATCGAGGAGCACCAACCCGACCACGCGCGGCATGCCATGCGGCACGATAGGACAGAGCCGGATCCGTTCGGGGAAGAGGTCGCCATCGTCGTCCGCGAGCGCGCCCGCCGCCGTGTAGAAAGTCGCGAGATCGCGCACACTGGCACGCTCCGGCGAGGGCGAAACCGACGCCGCCGTCGGATCGAGGCCGACGAGCGCCCAGACCGCCGCCGCATCGGGCAGCGTCCACCCCGCCGCGCCACCCTTGCCGCCGTTCGCCGCCCCGAACGTGAGCGGGATCGTGTCGGGCGGGATGGCCTGCGGGTCGTCGTAGGCAAACGGCAAGGTCAGCGCGCTCGTCTCCACGCCGAGCCGCGCGGCGAGGGTCAGCAAGGCGACCCAACCCTCGGCGGTCGGCATGTCCGCGACTACAAGCCGCACCCGCAGATCATCCGCGACGCCATCCCCGTTGCGATCGCGGAGGGCACCGTAGACCGGATCGGCGCTGAAGAAACGAGCGGTGTCCGGCAGCGCGGTCATGGTGAGCCCCCTTTATGCGGCGAACGCAGCGCCCGATCGGGCGAGTTTGCATCATACAAGGGCGCGTCACGAATGACGAACGGCGACGATCGCGACTGAACCAGGCAAGCGAGAACACGCGAAGGTGAGGCAGGGAACGCGACGCAATACGCTGTCGTCGCAATTACACACGTCGTCCCCACGACGCCCGCCAACCCCGGCTAACTTGCCCCGCTCAGCGCAGCCAGCGCCATCCGGTGCAGTGGCGGCGTCACCGCCCCTAGCAGCAACGGGTCGCCCGTATCGCGCATCCAGCGCGCGAGCAGTCCGAGCAATTCCGTCCGAATCGTCGCGTGGTCGGGGTCGTCGGCCAGGTTACGCCACTCGTGCGGATCGTCCGCGAGATCGTAAAGTTCGAGCAGGGGGTGATAATCGAGCGCCGGATCGGGCGGCTCGATCGTCACGGTGCGCGGTCGCCACGACTGGCTCGGATCCATGAAACCGGGCGCGGCGGTGAAGTTGACGATCAGCTTGTACCGTGTGGTACGGACGCAACGGCGCGGATCGTAGTAATCGTGATAGGTCATCTCGCCGTAGATCGCCTCGTGGGGCGTGAACGCCGCGCCGCGCAATGCCGGGGCGACGCTCCGCCCCTGCACCCGCGCCGGGCTCGGCAGGCCGAGCAGATCGAGGATCGTCGGCAGGAGATCGACGTTGCTCGTCAGCGTGTCGAGGGTCCGCCCACCCGCCACACCCTGTCCGGGCGCGCGGAGGATCAGCGCCGTCTCCAGGCCCGGATCGTAGAGGGAGCACTTGGCGCGCGGCAGGGCCAGCCCGTGATCGGTGGTGAAGAGGGCGACGGTGCGCTCTTCCAGGCCGCGCTCGCGTAGCCCGGCCAGCAAGCGCCCCACCGCCGCATCGAGCGCGCGCACCGCCCCCTGCAACTCCGCCAACTCTTGCCGGGCGAGCGCGGTATCCCGCAAGTAGGGCGGCACCGCGACGCCACGCTCCCCATCGGGCGCGATGTAGTCCCCGATGAAGCCCATGTACCCATCCTCGGTCCGCGCGTGCGCCGCGACCCGGTGCGGCTCGTGGTAACCGATCTGGAGATACCAGGGCCGCTCGCCGCCAACCCGGTCGAGCCAGCCGAGCGCCGCAGCGGTCAGCCCTGCGCCGTGCGACTGCGGCACGATCGACTCCATCCCGTGCGGCGCGATGATCTCGTCCATCCCGCAGCGGGCGGCGATCTCCGCCGGCGTCCCCGAGCGCGACTCGTGATGCACCCCGGCGAGGGCCGTGGTATAACCCGCCTCGCGCAGGAGTTGCCCCAGGTGCCGCTCATCGGGATGGAGATCCCAGGCGAATTGCGCGTGCGTCAGCCCCATCACGCCGTTGCTGTGCGGGTAGCGCCCGGTGAAGAGCGCGGCGCGCGAGGGGCTGCACTGCGGCGCGGCGCAGAACGCCTGCGTGAAGCGGACCCCCTCGGCAGCGAGGCGATCGAGCGCCGGACTTTGCACCGTCTCGTTGCCGTAGCAGCCGAGGAAACGACCGAGATCGTGACAGGTGATCAGCAGCAAATTCGGACGTACAACCATCGCGCTCCCCCACACCCAATACGCCGCACCGCGTCAACGGCGCACTACGATCACTCCCGCACCATACCATTTCCATAGCTCCACCCTGGACCAGCCGCTTCCCCCACTTCACTATATCGTCGTTCTCTGCATCTCTGAGGCCCCACCACCCTTCTCCCGTTCCCCCTCTGTGCCTCTGTGGCTCCTATTTCCGTTCCTTTCTGTCCCCCATCAGCCTTTCGCGGCGCAGCGAAAGCCGGTGTTGCCGGACGTGCTATCGGGCATGTTCGCGCTCCGCTCCGCCGCGCGATAGCGATTGCAGTACGGGCGGTGGCAGAGATACGAACCACCCCGGATCACCCGCGCCGTGCCAGCATCCGGCCCCTGCGGATCGCTGCGAACATCATCATGGACGGCGCTGAACCAATCGGCGCACCACTCCCAGACGTTGCCGACGACGTTGTAGAGGCCGTAATCGTTCGGCGGGAAGGCACGCGCGGGCGCGGTGCCGACGTAACCGTCGGCGGCGCTGTTCTTCTCCGGGAAGCGCCCCTGCCAGATGTTGCAGCGGTGCTTGCCGCCCGGCGTCAACCCGTCCCCCCACGGAGGCCGCCGCCCGACGAGGCCGCCGCGCGGCGGCCTCCCACTCCGCCTCGGTCGGCAGCCGCCCGCCCGCCCAGGCGCAATAGGCGGCGGCGTGCCAGGAGACATGGACCGCCGGATAGATCGGCCCGCCGCGCGGTCGAGGAGCCCGGCCCCTCCGGCGCGTGCCAGCAGGCACCGGGGATCGGCCACCACCATTCCGCCCCGGCCACGGCTTGCCACACCCCCCGCGCGAGGCGCACGGGGACGAACTGCCGGAAGACGAACGACCAGCCGATGCGCTCGGCATCGGTCACATACCCGGTCGCGGCGACGAAAGCGGCGAACTCGACGTTCGTGACGACGGTGGGCGCGATGGCGAACGGGCTTATCGCGACCGTGCGAACCGGCCCTTCGCCATCGGCGGTAAACCCCTCGGCGTCGGCGGTCCCCATCAGGAACGAGCCGCCCACCAGCCGCACGAAGTCGGACGATGTCGTGTCCGCAGCGCGTGCCGTCAGCGGCACCACACGTACCTCGGCGCGCGCAAGTTCTGGCACTCGCCCCGCCGCACAACAGCCGCCCACCGCTTCATCAGTCACAGTGCATCCCTACGTTTGCCCCATTCGCTCCGGCGATAGAGACGACCCTCAGCCACCCTGGACATGGCGGGCAATTGCGGCCTCAGAAACGTCCTTCGCTGCCCCCATTCGACTCATCGTCGTCCCCTTGCTCCGACACATCCCCTTCATCGCCCGACGCCGGGATGATGACGCGCGAGGTGGCGCGGGTATAGGTCACCACGCGGACCCCTTCGAGATCGCGCACCTTGTCGAGCAACGCCATCACCACCCCTTCGCGCGTCGCGCCGAGGTCGATATCGACTCGATCTTCCGCGCCATCGCGAGCGGGACGCAGGCGCAGCCCGCGCATCTCCACCCCGCCCGCCGCGATGGCGCTCTCCACCGCGAGGAGGCGTCGCTCGCCGCGCAGGATTCGCAATTCGAGGCGATGATCCTGATGCCGCACGAAGAAACGCTGTTCGAGCCGCCGCAGCCCGAGTTGCACCACGAGGATGAAGGCCGTTCCCGCGCCCGCGACCCAGAAGAGGCCGCCGCCCGCCGCGAGCCCCACCCCCGCGACCGACCAGACGCTCGCGGCGGTCGTCAGGCCACGCACCGTGTTCTTGCGAAAGATGATCACGCCCGCGCCCAGGAAGCCGATCCCGCTCACCACCTGCGCCGCGACACGACTCGGATCGAAGGAAACGTGATCCTGATCGAGGGTCTGTGAGAAACCGTAGGCGGAGACGATCATCACCAGGCAGGAAGCGATCGCCACCATCGTATGGGTGCGTAGCCCGGCGGCGCGGTCGAGTCGTTCTCGTTCCAGGCCGATCAACGCGCCAAGCACTGTCGCAACCGTGAGCCGGAGGAGCACATCGTACCAGGGTAGTAGCAGCATCCTCGGCTCCTCTCGAACACACAATAATTACGGGGGCGCGATTCTAACAAGCCTGTTGACAACCTGCAAACAAGCGGTTGTATCCCCTGCCACAACCAGTATGCGGCGGGGACGGTGTGGTACGATGCCGGCCGAACATATGAGCAAGCGCGAGGAGCGACGGGTGGGCGGGGCGGCGGCGCTGATCGGCGCGGCATTATGGGCGATCACGAATCTCCTCTTGCGGCGGCAAGTCCTCAAAATGGGCGGTTCCACGGCGAATACCTGGCGCAACGTCTTCTCGACCCTCTGCTACCTCGGCGTCTTCTTCGCCTTTCGAGGGCCGCGCGACCTCCTCGCCATCCCGCGCGACACCCTCCTCGTTCTCCTGCTAGCGGTCTTGCTGAGCATGGTGATCGGCGACATCCTGCAATTCATGGCGATCCAACGCCTCGGGATCGCGCTGGCGATGCCGATCGCCAGCTCCTACCCCTTCCTGACGCTGTTCATCGCCGCGTTCACCCTCGGCGAACCGCTCACCATACGGTCGGTTGGCGGCGCGGCCCTGGTGATCGTCGGCGTGATCCTCGTCGCCCTACCCCGCCGCGCCCTGGCCGACGCGGGGGGCAACCAGCATCAGGCGCTGACCACGAATCACTGGATCGGCGTCGGGATCGCGGTCGGCTCGGCCCTCTGCGCGGCGGCGGCGGTCACGCTGACACGGATCGCGGTCGTCGATATCGATATCCTGTCCGCGAACATGATCCGCCTCCCGTTCGGCGCCGCCCTCTGCGCGGTGATCAGCACGGCGGAGCGCCGCAAGGCCCCGTGGAAGATCGAGCGCGGCAGCTACGGCCCGCTCTTCCTGGCCGGACTGGCGAGCATGGGGAGCGGCATCGCCTACCTCAACGCGGTCAAGATCGCGGGCGCGGCCAAGACCGCCACCCTCAACGCCTCCGCGCCGCTCTTCGGGATGATCGGCGCGATCATCTTCCTCGGCGAGCGCCCCACGCGGCGCAACGTCGTCGGCGCGGTCGTCGCCTTCATCGGCATCACGCTGGTGGTCTGAGCGAGCGAATGAGGTGTCGGGGAGGAGCCCAATTTCAGCCGCACAGCAATACCGCACAGCGGAGACGGGCCAGTTAGCCCGCCCCCGCTTATGTCAACGTTCCTCGGCGTGCTACCCCGCGAAGACGATGCAACTCGGGCTGCCGCTCGCGATGATCTGCCCGGTCGGGGTGAGTAACCCGGTGTCGGCATCGACGCGGAAGGTGACGATCGTGTCGCTGTCCTGGTTCGCGGCGTAGAGGAATGTGCCAGATGGATCGAGGCCGAAGAAGCGCGGTGTCTGTCCCTGCGTCGGCTCCCAGCCGACCGCGCTCAGCAGCCCATCGTCCGCACTGACCGCGAAGATCCCGATGCTGTCATGCCCGCGATTCGACACGTAGACGAAACGCCCATCCGCCGCCACCGCGATCTCGGAGCCGGTGTTCTTCCCGGTCCACCCTTGTGGCAGCGAGGAGACGGAGCTGCGGGGTGTTAGCGTCCCTGCCCCGGCGTCGTAGCGGTAGGTCGTGACGGTCGAGTCCAGTTCATTGATCACGTAGGCGTAGGGCGCACCGGGCGCGAACGCGATGTGGCGCGGCCCGGCCCCGCGCGCGGTGTCCACACCGGCTGGCTCGTTCGCCACGATCGTCCCCGCCTCCGCGCCCGCGCGGAAGACGAAGAGCCGATCGAGCCCCTTGTCCGGGATGACCACGAAGCGCCCCGCCGGATCGAACGGGCTGTGATGCGGGTGCGGGCGATCCTGCTCCTGCGGGTCCGGCCCCGGCGTGCCAACGAGCGGCAGCACGCTCCCCGGTGCGCCGAGACGACCATCGGCACCCACCGACAGCGCCGCGACCGTGCCGCCGGTGTAGTTGGCGACGACCAGCGTGCGCCCGTCGGGCGTCAGATCGAGGTGCACCGGGTTCGTCCCGCCACACGGCTGGCGATTATGGAAGGTCAGCGCCCCGGTCACACGGTCGCGCGTGAACGCGCTGACCTCATCCCCGCCGCCGCCATGTACGGCGTAGAGGAAAGCGCCACTCGGATGCAGCGCGAGAAAGGCGGGGTTGACGCCCGCCTCTACAACGCCGACACCGAGCCACGTCCCACTCGCCGGATCCATCCGAAAGATCGTGATCCCCTGACCGCGTCCCTCGCGATCGGGCGCGGTGTAGCAACCGACATAGGCGTACATCTGTCCCCCCTTAGAAACGGACCAGGTCGGCCACGCGCACCGGCAGGCCGGTCTGCATCGCGCGATTGGCGGCGATGCCGGTCAGGACCGAGCGCACGCCATCGAGCGGCCCCGCCGCTCGGTGCAACGGATCGGGCTGCCGCTCCGGCTCGAAGAGATCCGCCAGCAGGCGCACATCGCCGCCGCCGTGCCCGCCCTGCCCCGTCTCGTAGGGGACCGCCACCGGCTTTCCCCAGAGCGGCTGCACGATGATCTCCGGGCGTGCGGCCGCGCGGAGCGGTTCGCCGCCGCGCAATTCGGGCATGTTGAAGTCGTCGGGTGCGCCGCTGACGTAGGGGCTCTCCTCGACTTCGAGATCGAGCCGCCCTCTGGTGCCGTTGAAGGCGACCCGGAAGCCCTCGCGCGGGGAGTAGGCGGTGAGGTGGTAGGACATCGTCACGCCATTCTGGTAGCGGACGAGCACGGCCATGTCGTCCTCGATCGAGATGCCGCTGCCGAAGACCGACTGATCGCGGTGGTAGCCGTCCTCGTGCTCCGCGTCCAGGTAGAGGCCCTTCAGGCGCTCGCTCCCCGCCAGATCGAGCGCGAACGGGTCGTCTGCCGCGACCGCGCTGCCGTGCGCCCGCTCGTAGAAACCCGTCACGCCGCGCTCCTCCGCGTTCTCGCGCCCGTAGAACTTCAGGTCGCCGAACGCGAAGACCGTCTCCGGCCCGGAATCGAGCCACCAGTTGACGAGATCGAAGTGGTGGGTCGCCTTGTGGACCATCAGGCCACCGGAATTGCGCTTGTCGCGGTGCCAGCGGCGGAAGTAATCGGCCCCGTGTTGCGTATCGAGCAGCCACTCGAAATGGACCGAGATAACCTTGCCGATCACGCCGCTTTGCAATAGTTCCTTGACCTTGCTGGCGCGCGGCGCGTAGCGATAGTTGAAGGTGACGGCCAACTTGCGCCCGGTGCGCCGCTGCGTGTCGAGGATCGCCTGGCACTTCTCCGCGTCCACGGTCAGCGGCTTCTCGGTGATCACGTCGCAGCCCGCCTCCATCGCCGCGATGATGTAGCGATGGTGCGTCCGATCCATCGAGGTGACGATCACCGTCTCGACGCGACGCTCGGCCACCATCCGCCCGAACTCTTCCGGCTTGTAGGTCGGGATCGGCGTCAGGCCGTAGCGCTCGGCGGCGATGTGGTTGTAATAATCCATCCGCGTCTGGTTCAGATCGCAGAAGCCGACGACCTCGGCGTGATCGTTGTACTCCTCCCAGAGCGCGGTGCTGTACATCGCCGACCGCGCCCCGAGGCCGACGATCGCGTAGCGCGTCCGTTCCGTCATCGCGTCCACCCCATCCGACCCCACAACAAGCGCCCCACCATCCGACGCGGCGCGTATCAATCCTGGCCCCAGCCGAGCGGCGGGCGGCGCGCGGGAGTGCGCCGCCCGCCACAATCCTTACGCCTCGACCTGCCTGGCGTAGCGCTCCGCGTCGTCCTCCGGCTCGTAGCCGAGCTGCTCCTGTGTCGGGCCGATGTCCCAGTAGCGTCGCGTGTTGCCGGAGATCGCGTAGAAGATCCCCCAGGTCAGCGGCGTCTCGATCCCGCGCCAGATGAGCTGCGCCATGTCGCGCGGCGAGAGCCAGGTGCTGAGGCTGCGGACGTTCTTCGGCTCCGGCAGCCAGGAACCGATCCGCAGGCAGATCACTTCCAGGCCATGCTCGTCCACATAGAAGCGGGACAACGCCTCGCCGAACGCCTTCGATGCGCCGTAGAAACCGTCCGGGCGCACCGGCATGTCCGGGTAGCAGGGGCGGCCCTTGATCTCGTTGTAGCCGGTGACGTGGTTGGTGGTGGCGAAGACCATCCGCTTCACCCCCTCCTCCCGCATCGCCTCCAGCACGGTGTAGATGCCGACGATGTTATTGTGGAGCGCGTCGTCCCACGGCGTGCTGACCGCCGACGACGCGGCGAGGTGGACCACCGCATCGGCCCCGCGCACCGCCGCGCGCATCGAATCGAGATCGCCGATCTCGGCCTGGACGATCTCCTCCCCCGCACGCGCCGGGCCGACCGGCTTGCCGCCCGGACGTTCCTGCAAGCGCAGCGCGTAGCGATCCTTCAGCAAGTCGCGCAGCGAGACGCCGATCGTGCCGCTCGCCCCGGTGATCAGTACCTTCTTCATCGTTCCCCCCCAACACACACTGTCATCACCCCAGGGCGCGACTATAGCACAGCCCTTCTGGCACTGGAATTGCACCTATGTGGCCCGGTACAGTAAGCATCGCGCGCGAATCGGGAGAGGGACCGGGTGGCACAGACAGAGCAGTTCGATGAATACGCCGATTCGGCCAGGGTCGCCGGCCTGCGCTATAGCAACGACGATCGCCCTGGCATCACCCGCCGCAAACGGGGCGATGGCTTCACCTATCTCGACCCGCACGGGCAACCCATAGATGACGCGCGCACGATACAGCGCATCAACGCCCTCCGCATCCCGCCCGCCTACACCGCTGTCTGGATCGCGCCCGATCCGCGCGGCCACTTGCAGGCGACCGGGCGCGACGCACGCGGGCGCAAGCAGTACCGCTACCATCCGCGCTGGAGTGCGGCGCGCGACGAGACGAAGTTCGAGCGGATGATCGACTTCGGCAACGCCCTGCCCACGCTGCGTGAGCGCACGCGACGCGATCTCGCGCGGCATGGCCTGCCGCGCGAGAAGGTGCTGGCGACCGTCGTGCAGCTCCTGGAGAAGACGCTGATCCGGGTCGGGAACGAGGAATATGCGCGCGAGAACAAGTCGTACGGGCTGACTACGCTCCGCAATAAGCACGTCAAGGCCACCGATTCGCGCCTGCGCTTCACCTTTCGCGGCAAGAGCGGCATCGAGCATCGGATCACGCTCCGGGATCGCCGCCTCGCACGGATCGTCAAGCAGCTCCGCGACCTCCCCGGCCAGGAATTGTTCCAGTACATCGATGACGATGGCGCGCGCCAGTCGATCGATTCGGCGGACGTGAACGCCTACTTGCATCAGATCACCGGGCAGGAGTTCACGGCCAAGGATTTCCGCACCTGGGCCGGGACCGTCCTTTGCGCCGTCACGCTGCGCGAATTCGACGCCTGCATGTCGGAGACCGAGGCGAAGAAGAATGTCGTCGCCACCGTCAAACTCGTCGCGGAACGGCTCGGCAATACCCCGGCGGTCTGCCGCAAGTCGTACATCCACCCCGCGATCCTGGCGAGCTATCTCGATGGCTCGATGCTCCGCACCTTGCACGATCTGACCGAGGAGACGTTGAGCGCCAAAGTGGCGGGGTTGGAGGAGGAGGAGATGGCCCTGCTCGCCCTCCTCGATCATCACGGCACCGCCGTCTCCTGAGACATTACGGGGAGTTGGTACGATACTTGCACCATTCGCCGTGCGGTCGCTGACCGTCGGATGGCGCGCGCGAAACACCAAGGTCACGATTGCCCGCGTCAGCGATGACAACGACAAAGCCGAAGGAGTGAGCGCGCCATGACGACGGCACCGAAACGCGAAGAGGCCCGGCGCGGAACCCCGTCCCCCGACGCAGCCGCCCGCGTGGTCATCGCCGCAGCACGGCCCCACCTCAGCGGGGGGCGTTACGCGATCAAGCGGATCGTCGGCGATCGGCTCCGCGTGACGGCGGACATCCTCAGGGAAGGGCACGACACGCTGGCCGCCGAGGTCCGCCACCGCCTCCTGCCCGACGGTGCGTGGCGACACACGCCGATGACCTACGCCTTCAACGAGGACGAATGGTCGGCGGAACTCACGCTCGAAGCGATCGGCCTCGTCGAATACACCGTGGCCGCCTGGACAAATCGCTACGCCTCCTGGGCGGAGGAGTTGCGCCGCAAAGTCGGCGCGGGGGTCAACGTCACCTCGGAGCGCCTCGAAGGGGAGGCGCTCGTCCGCGACACCGCCGCCCGCGCGACCGGCGCTGCGGCGACCCGGCTCGCCGCTTTCGCGGAGCGCCTGCGCCTCGCCGATGATGGTCCGGCGGCGGTGCGCGTCGCCGCCGACCCCGAGCTGCTGATCCTCGCCTTCGACGCCGAAGAGCGCGACGACTTGACCCTCTACCGCGAGACATTGACGGTGCGTGTCGATCCCGAACTCGCGCGCTTCGGGGCGTGGTATGAGATCTTCCCGCGCTCGCAGGGGACGATTCCGGGGCAGGGTGCGACCCTCATCGAGGCGCTGGGCCGCATCCCCGACATCAAGGCGATGGGCTTCGATATCCTCTACCTCTGCCCGATCCACCCGATCGGCCTCACCAACCGCAAGGGCAAGAACAATACCCTCATGCCCGGCCCGGACGATGTGGGCAGCCCCTGGGCGATCGGGAACGCGGATGGTGGTCACGACGCGGTCAATCCCGACCTGGGGACGATCGATGATTTCGATGCCTTCGTCGGCGCGGCGAAGCGGGTCGGGCTGGAGGTCGCGCTCGATATCGCGATCCAGTGCTCGCCCGATCACCCCTACGTCCGCGAGCACCCCGACTGGTTCCGCCGCCGCCCGGACGGCACGATCAAGTACGCCGAGAACCCGCCGAAGAAGTACGAGGACATCGTCGCGCTCGACATGTGGTGCGCTGATTACGTCAATCTCTGGCAGGAGTTGCGGCGCGTCTTCTTCCACTGGCTCCATCATGGGGTGCAGACCTTCCGCATCGACAATCCGCACACCAAGCCGATCGCCTTCTGGGAGTGGCTGATCGCCGAGGTGAAGCGCGAGTATCCGAGCGCGATCTTCCTGGCCGAGGCATTTACCCGCCCGAAGCGCGTGCAGGAACTGGCGAAGGTCGGCTTTACGCAGTCGTACCACTACTTCACCTGGCGCAACACGCGGCGGGAGTTGGAGGAGTACCTGACCGACCTGACCCAGACGGAGCAGGCCGAATACCTGCGCCCGAACTTCTTCACCAACACGCAGGATATCCTGACGGAGTATTTGCAAACGGGCGGGCGTCCGGCGTTCAAGGTGCGCGTGGCGCTCGCCGCCACCGCCTCGCCGACCTACGGCATCTACAGCGGTTTCGAGCTGATCGAGAACACGCCGCTGCATCCCGGCAAGGAGGAATACCTCGACTCCGAGAAGTACGAGGTGCGCGTGCGCGACTGGCACGCGCCGGGCAACATCGTCGGCTACATCCGCCGCCTGAACGAGATTCGGGCCGAGAATCCGGCCCTGCGACTCTGGACCAACCTCGCCTTTCATAGCGCCGACAATCCCGCGATCCTCACCTACAGCAAGGTCGATCCGGCGACGAATAATCGTCTGCTGATCGTGATCAATCTCGACCCTTTCAGCAACCAGTCGGCGTGGATCGGCCTCGCCGGGGCGGCGCTCGGCATCGATGAGGGGAGCTACTACGTGATGCACGATCTGATCACGGGCGCGCGCTGGTCGTGGCAAGGGCTCTACGGTTGGGTGAATCTCGATCCCTTCAACGAGCCGGTCCACATCTTCCGCCTGGAAACGTACTAGAATACACTTTTATCCGTGCGGCGGGCGCGGCATAACGCGCCCACCGTATGGTGCGGGTCTACGCAGAAATGAGACGAGGGATAGGCGATGGTAGAAGCGGTCGTGACAACCGGCGCGGCGGTGGTCGATACCACCGATTCGGCATCCGACTGGTACAAAGATGCGATCATGTACGAGGTCAGCCTGCGCTCGTTCTTCGATTCTTCCAACGACGGCAACGGCGATTTCCTCGGCCTGCTAGGCAGGCTCGATTACATCCAGTCGCTCGGCGTCAATTGCATCTGGATCCTGCCGTTCTATCGCTCCCCCCTGCGCGACGGCGGCTACGACATCGCCGACTTCCGCGAGATCCACAGCGATTACGGCACGCTGGACGACTTCAAGGCGTTCCTCGACGAGGCGCATCGGCGCGGCCTGAAGGTCGTCACCGAGCTGATCATCAATCACACCTCGGACCAGCACCTGTGGTTCCAGGAAGGGCGCAAGGACCCGCACTCCCCCTACCGCGATTACTACGTCTGGAGCGACACCGACCAGCGCTACCAGGACGCGCGGATCATCTTCACCGACACCGAGCCGTCGAACTGGACCTGGGACAACGTCGCGGGAGCCTACTACTGGCACCGCTTCTTCAGCCACCAACCCGACCTCAACTTCGATAACCCCAAGGTCATCGAAGAGGTTCTGGCGCTGCTCGACTTCTGGCTGGAACTGGGCGTCGATGGCCTGCGCCTCGATGCGATCCCCTACCTCTTCGAGCGCGAGGGGACGAACTGCGAGAATCTGCCGGAGACGCACGCCGTCCTGAAGCAACTCCGCGCCCACGTCGATGCCAACTTCACCGGGCGGATGTTGCTGGCCGAGGCGAACCAGTGGCCCGACGACGTGCGCCCCTATTTCGGCGACGGCGACGAGTGCCACATGGCCTTCCACTTCCCGGTGATGCCGCGCATCTTCATGGCGATCCGCCAGGAGGATCGCAAGCCGATCGTGGAGATCTTGCGGCAGACACCGGAGCTACCGGAAGGGTGCCAGTGGTGCCTTTTCCTGCGTAACCACGACGAACTCACCCTGGAGATGGTCACCGACGAGGAACGGGACTACCTGTACTACGAGTACGCGAAAGAGCCCCGGATGCGCCTCAACCTCGGCATCCGCCGACGGCTCGCCCCGCTGGTCGACAATAGTCGCCGCCGGATCGAGACGCTGCACGCGCTGCTCTTCAGCCTGCCGGGGACGCCGGTGATCTATTACGGCGACGAGATCGGCATGGGCGATAACATCTACCTCGGCGACCGCGACGGGGTCCGCACACCGATGCAGTGGAGCGCCGACCGCAACGCCGGCTTCTCCCGCGCCGACCCGCAGCAACTCTACCTCCCCCCCATCCGCGACGCCGTCTACGGCTACGAGGCGGTCAACGTGGAAGCGCAAGAGCGCACCCCCACGTCGCTCCTCGCCTGGATCAAGCGCCTGATCAAGGTGCGGCAGGATTACGGGGTCTTCGGGCGCGGCTCGATCACCTTCGTCCACCCGGAAAATCGCCACATCCTGGCCTTCCTGCGCGAGTACGAGGGGCGCACGATTCTCTGCGCCTACAATCTCTCGCGCTTCTGTCAGCCTGCGGAACTCGATCTGTCGGCCTACAACGGCAGCCGGCCGGTCGAATTGTTCGGGCGCATCCCCTTCCCGAAGATCGGCGATCTCCCCTACCTGATCACCTTCGGGCCACACGGCTTCTACTGGTTCGAACTGCGCGCGATGGAGGACTGATGCGTTTCCCCGGCGTCCAGGGTGCCCCCCTGCAACTCGACCCCGGCACGCGCGATCTGGCGGCGGCGCTGCACGATGAGGCGACCCGCGCCGCCCTCGTCGCGCAACTCCCCGCCTGGTTACGCGCCCGTCGCTGGTTCGGCGGCCAGACCCGGCAGCTCAGCGAGGTGCGGATCGAGGGTTGGCTGTCACTGGACGCCGGGGAGGACGCTTCGGCGGTCCTCTGCGCCATCGCCGCGACCGATCGCTCCGGCACGACGACGCGCCATCCGCTTTTCCTGGCACGCGACGCGAGCGGCGTTGTCGGCGAGGCGCTCGATCGGGCGGCCACGCGGCGGCACCTCCTTCGCATCCTCCTCTCCGGTGAGGAGGTTCGCGGCCACGGCCTGCGCCTGCGTGGCGAGCCGACCGGCACGCCGCTGGCGCTCGGCGCACAGCCGACCAGCCGCCTGATCGGCGCGGAGCAAAGCAACAGCTCGATCGTCTACGACGAGACGGCGATCCTCAAGATCTATCGCCGCCTCGAAAGCGGCCCCAACCCGGAGGTCGAACTCGGGCGTTACCTCACGGGCAACGCCGGACTGACGGCGATCCCGGCGGTGTACGCCTCCGGCAGCCTGCTCGCCGATCCGGCGTCCGGCGGCGAGTTGCCCGCCGACTTCGCTGCGGCGCTCCTGATCCTCCAGGCGTTCGTGCCGAACGAGGGCGACGGCTGGGCCTGGGCGCTCGACCGCGCGAGCGCGGCCTACGCCGCCGCGCCGACGCCGGAGGCGCTCGCGGGCTGGCTCGCCGCCGAGGGGACGACGCTGACCGAAGCCGCCGCCCTCGGACGGGTGACGGCCCGGATGCACGCCGCCCTGGCCGGGGCGACCGGCGACCTTGCCCCGCTGGAAGCGACGGCGGCGGACCTCGCGGCGTGGGCCTCCGGCGTGGGCCAGGAGGCCCGGGAGACGACGCTGGCGATCGCCCGGGCGGGGTATGACGACCCCGCACTCCTGCGGTCGGTGGAGGGCGCGCAGGTCTTCGCCGCGCCCGAGGTCGCGTTTGCCGGGCTCCAGACGCGCGTCCACGGCGATTACCACCTGGGGCAGACGATTCGCGGCCCGGAGGGCTGGATGCTGCTCGACTTCGAGGGCGAGCCCGCGCGCACGCTCGGCTGGCGACGCCGTCATCAGCACCCGCTGGTCGATGTGGCGGGCATGGTCCGCTCCTGGGACTACGCCGCGCGCGCCGCCATCGACAACGATCCGGCCCGTGCGGCACTCGCCGGTGCCTGGGGGGCCACCGTGCGCGCACGCTTCCTCGACGCCTACTGGGCCGAGGCCGACACCGCCCCGCAGCCCTTCCTCCCGACCAACGCCGCCGATCGCGAGGCGCTCCTGCGCCTCTTCGAGTTGACGAAGGCGCTCTACGAGGTGCGCTACGAACTCAACAATCGGCCCACCTGGATCAATATCCCCGGTGACGCCGTCGTGGCCCTGCTCGCGGGCGGCCTGTAGCCGATGGAAGATCGCCGCATCGCCCCACCGGGCGATTCCGACCGCTCGCGATGAACGTAACGCCGCAGACCGGCCACCCCAATCCGCTCGGCGCGACCTGGGACGGGCAAGGGACGAACTTCGCCGTCTACAGCGGCGGTGCCGAGTCGGTCGAGCTCTGCCTGTTCGATGCCGCAGCGGGCGCGACCGAGATCGCCCGGTTGCCCCTCCCCGCGCGCACGAACGATGTCTGGCATGGCTATCTGCCGGGGATCGGACCGGGCCAACTCTACGGCTATCGCGTCACCGGCCCCTATGCGCCACGAAACGGGCGGCGCTACGATGCGCGCAAGCTGCTGGTCGATCCTTACACGCGCGCCATCACCGGGCCGACCGCCATCAGCGACCCGCTCTTCAGCTTCGCGCCCGAGGGCGACCCCGACCGCGATCTGACGTACCGCGCGGTCGATAGCGCGCCGTACGCCCCGAAAGGGGTGGTCATCGATCCGGCCTTCGACTGGGGCGGGGATCGCCCGCCGCAAACATCGTGGTCGCGCACCGTGATCTACGAGGCGCACGTCCGGGGGCTGACGCTCGCCAACGAGCGCCTGCCAGCGGCGGTGCGCGGCACCTACGCCGCGCTCGCCGAACCGGCGATGCTCGACTATCTCCTCAGTCTCGGGATCAGCGCGGTCGAACTCCTGCCGGTCCACCAGTTCGTGGATGACTGGCATCTCACCACGCAAGGGCGTCGCAATTACTGGGGCTATAACACCCTCGGCTTCTTCGCGCCGCACGGACGCTACGCGGCGAGCGGCACGCGCGGCGAGCAGGTGCCCGAGTTCAAGCGGATGGTGCGCGCGCTCCACGGTGCCGGGATCGAGGTCATCCTCGATGTCGTCTACAATCACACCGCCGAGGGGGGCCGCCACGGCCCGACCCTCGCCCTGCGCGGCCTCGATAACGACGCCTCCTACCGGCTCGAACGGGGCGCACCAGAACGCTACGTCGATTTCACCGGCACCGGCAACACCGTCGATGCCCTCCAGACGCCGACGCTGCGCCTGATCATGGATAGCCTGCGCTACTGGGTCGCGGAGATGCACGTCGATGGCTTCCGCTTCGATCTCGCGCCGACCCTCGCGCGCGGGCCGGGCGACGAGCCGCGCGGCAGCGCCTTCCTCGCGGTGGTGGCGCAAGACCCGACGCTGGCGAACGTCAAGCTGATCGCCGAGCCGTGGGACATCGGGCCGGGCGGCTATCAGGTCGGCGCGTTCCCGCAGGGCTGGAGCGAGTGGAACGATAAGTACCGCGACACCATCCGCCGCTTCTGGCGCGGCGATGGCGGGCAGATCGCCGACCTCGGCTTCCGCCTCACCGGCAGCAGCGATCTTTTCGCGCACAACGGGCGCGGACCAGCCGCCTCGCTCAACTTCGTCACCGCGCACGATGGCTTCACCATGCGCGATCTCGTCAGCTACACCGCGAAGCGCAACGAGGCGAACGGCGAGGACAACCGCGACGGCAGCGACAACAACCTCAGCGCCAATCACGGCGTCGAGGGTCCGACCGACGACGCGGCGATCCGGGCGCGGCGGGCGCGTCAGATCCGCAACTTCCTCACCACCCTCGCCATCTCGCAGGGGGTGCCGATGTTGCTGCACGGCGACGAGGTCGGGCGGACGCAGCACGGCAACAACAACACCTACTGCCAGGACGACCCGATCGCCTGGCAATGTTGGGAGTTCGACGACGAGGCCCGCGCGCTCCTCGCCTGGACCCGCCGTGTCCTCGCCCTGCGCCGCGCCCATCCGATCCTGCGCCGTCGCGAGCACTTCCATTACCACGCCCCGGACGGCACGAGCCAGACCGAGATCGTCTGGTTCGGCCCGGACGGCGCGGAACTGAGCGGCGAGGCGTGGCGCGATCCCGAGACACGCACGATCGGGCTGTGGCTGAACGGTGCCGGGGCCGACACGCGCGACGCGCAAGACCGGGCCGAATTCGACGATACGCTCCTGCTGCTGCTCAACGCCGGGGCGCGCGCGGTCGAGTTCCGCTTGCCGCAGTACGACCCGGTCGGCTGGCGCTTCGTGCTCGATACCGCCCTGCCGGAAGCGCAGGCCGGGAGTATCTGGCAGACCGACACCTATCCCCTCGCCGCAAGCGCGGTAGCGATCCTGCGACATCCCCTGTCAGGTGCGAGATGAGCGGGACGCGATCCGGGCCGGGCAGCCGCTCCCACACGAATAAGACGTATCGCTGAGACGCACCGCCGTTGGACGCGCGAGCGCGGCACGGCGTAGCACGATGGAGACGATATGATGATGACCACGCACGATCCGATGCACGCACCGGCGCTGATCGACGTGCTCCTCGCGGGGACGATCGGCGACCCACACGCTTTCCTGGGGATGCACCTCGTCACACTCAGCGCCGCAGAAAAGACCGCGACGCCCGCCATCGAGACGCCCGACGGTGCCGCGATCGCCAAACCGGCGCGGCGCAAAGCGGCCCCAAAGAGCGCGCTCGTCGTCCGCGCCTTCCTCCCCGGTGCGGACACGGTCGTCGTCGTCGAGCGGGGCGGTCGCAACGCGCGCGTGACCCTGGCGAAACTCGACAACGCCGGGATCTTCGCCGGGACCGTCCCCGGTCGCAAGACCCACTTCGCCTACGATTTCGAGGTGACGCGGGGCGACCATACCTGGCAGCAGGGCGACCCCTACCGTTTCCTGCCCACCGTCGGCGAGCTGGATACCCACCTCGCGGGCGAGGGGAACCACCGTCGCCTCTACAACGTCCTCGGCGCGCACCCGCGTCAGCTCGGCGACGTGAGCGGCGTGTCGTTCGCGGTCTGGGCACCGTCGGCGCGCGGCGTCAGCCTGATCGGCGATTTCAACGGCTGGCACGCGCGCGCCCTGCCGCTGCGCGCCATCGGGAACTCCGGCATCTGGGAACTCTTCGTCCCCGGCCTCGTCCCCGGTGAAGCCTACAAGTACGCCATCCGTGGCGCGGACTGGGTCGAGACGCAGCGCGCCGATCCGGTCGCCTTCGCCAGCGAACTCCGCCCGAAGACCGCCTCGGTGATCGCCGATCTCGACCAGCACCACTGGGGAGATGCGGATTGGATGGCGGCGCGCGTGGCACAGGATCACGCCACCACGCCGATGAGCGTCTACGAGGTCCACCTCGGCTCCTGGCGCAGGCACGACGATGGCTCCTGGCTCTCGTACGGCGAACTGGCCGATCAGTTGATCCCCTACGTGCGGGGGCTCGGCTTTACCCACATCGAACTCCTGCCGATCGCGGAGCACCCCTACGATCCCTCCTGGGGCTACCAGATCACCGGCTTCTACGCCCCGACCAGCCGCTTCGGCACGCCCGGCGACTTCCAGGCGTTCGTCGATCGCTGCCACCAGGCCGGCATCGGCGTCCTCCTCGACTGGGTGCCGGCGCACTTCGCGGTGGACGCGCATGGCTTAGGGCGTTTCGATGGCTCGTTCCTCTACGAGCACGAGGATTGGCGGCGGCGCACCCAGCCCGATTGGGGCACCTTCGCGTTCAATTATGGGCGCAACGAGGTCCGCAACTTCCTCCTAGCGAATGCCCTCTACTGGCTCGACAAGTACCACATCGATGGTCTGCGCGTGGACGCGGTCAGCGCCATGCTCTACCTCGACTACAGCCGCCGCGAGGGCGAATGGACCCCGAACCGCTACGGCGGGCGCGAGCACCTGGAGGCGATCGACTTCCTGCGCGCTTTCAACGATCTCGTCCGCGACGAGGGGCAGGGCGCGATCACGATCGCGGAGGAATCGACCTCCTGGGGCGGCGTCTCGCGTCCGACCCATACCGGTGGCCTCGGCTTCAACTTCAAGTGGGACATGGGGTGGATGCACGACACCCTGGAATACCTCGGCAGCGACCCGATCTACCGGCAGTTCGAGCAGAACAAGCTCACGTTCCGGCAGATGTACACCTACACCGAGAACTTCATCCTCTCCCTCTCGCACGATGAGGTCGTCCACCTGAAGCGGTCGCTCCTGATGAAGATGCCGGGCGACGAGTGGCAGAAATTCGCCAATCTGCGCCTCCTCTTCGCCTATCAGCACGCGCAACAAGGGAAGAAGCTGATCTTCATGGGCGGCGAATTCGGGCAGCGCGGCGAGTGGAACCACGACGCCGCGCTCGATTGGGGTTCGCTCGGCTATCACTTCCACGCGCAGACCCGGGAGTTGGTGCGCGATCTCAATCTGCTGCATCGGGCCGAACCGGCCCTGCACGCGGCGGACTACGATCCGCACGGCTTCTTCTGGCTCGACTTCCGCGACGCGCAACAATCGACCCTCTCCTTCGTCCGCAGCGCGCCGCAGGGGGCGGACGGGGTGAGCGACTACATCGTCTGCGCCTTCAACTTCACCCCGCTCCCCCGCCACAACTACCGTATCCCGGTGCCGGAGGCGATCACCTACCGCGAGATCCTCAACACCGACGCCACGAACTACGGCGGCGGCGGGGTCGGCAATCTCGGCGCGGCGCAGGGCGAGACGACCCGCCACCACGACCATGCCAATTCGATGCTCGTGACCTTGCCACCCCTCGCGGCGGTCTTCTTCAAGCCCGACCGCGCGGCGATGACCAACGGCGACGAATGGGCGGCGGACGCGAGACGGAGAAGACGAACGTGACCGAGCAACGGCGTTCCAGCGGCATCCTCCTGCACCCCACCTCCCTGCCCGGAGAGTTCGGTATCGGCGAACTCGGCCAGGAAGCGCGGGATTTCCTCGACTTCCTGGTCGCGGCGGGGCAATCGCTCTGGCAGGTGTTGCCCCTCGGCCCGACGAGCTTCGGCGACTCGCCCTATCAGGCGTTCTCGGCATTCGCCGGGAACCCGCTGCTGCTCAGCACGGATGTCCTGCTGCGCGATGGGCTGGTTGAGGAGGCGGACGTGGCGGCGGTCCGCGCCCTGCCGCGCGACCACGTCGACTTCGGCCCGCTGATCGACGCCAAGCTCGCGCTCCTGCGCGCCGCCTACGCGCGAGCGCAGGAGCAGAGCGGCGCGAAGAACGGCACCTGGGACGCCCCCTGGCTCGACGAGTACGCCCTGTTCATGGCCCTGAAGGATCACCATCGCGGGGCGATGTGGGGCGAGTGGGCACCCGAACTGGCACGGCGCGACCCGGCGGCGCTCGATCGCGCCCGTCAGGAGTTGGCCGCATCGATCGGCTTCTACCGCTTCTGCCAGGAGCGCTTCTTCGCCGAGTGGGACGAGCTGAAGCGCGAGGCGCACGAGCGCGGCATCGCGATCATCGGCGATCTGCCGATCTTCGTCGCGTACGACAGCGCCGACGTCTGGGCGCACCAGGAGCAGTTCTTCCTCGATGAACAGGGCCGTGCCGAGGCGGTGGCCGGGGTACCACCGGACTACTTCAGCGCGACCGGGCAACTCTGGGGCAATCCGCTCTACCGTTGGGAGGTGATGGCGCGCGACGACTACGGCTGGTGGATCGAGCGCCTGCGGATGGCCTTGACGCAGTTCGACCACGTCCGCATCGACCACTTCCGTGGTTTCGCCGCCTACTGGGCGATCCCGGCGGGCGAGAAAACGGCGGTCAATGGGCGCTGGCAGCCAGGGCCGGGCGTGGACTTCTTCGAGGTCGTGGCGCGCGAACTCGGCGAACTCCCGATCATCGCCGAAGACCTCGGCCTGATCACCGAGGATGTGGCGGCGTTGCGCGACCGCTTCAACTTACCGGGGATGAAGGTGCTCCAATTCGCCCCATCGGACCCGCAGAATCCCTACCTGCCCCATCAGTACGAGCCGAACTACGTCGTCTACACCGGCACGCACGACAACGACACGACGCGCGGGTGGTGGGCGACGGCCACCCCGGACGAGCGGGCGTTCCTGGCGCGCTATCTCGGCACCGCGCCGACCGACGACACGATCGCCTGGGATCTGATCCGCATGGCGCTCGGCTCGGTGGCGCGCACGGCGGTCGTCCCGCTGCAAGACCTCCTCAATCTCGGCAGCGAAGGCCGCATGAACACCCCCGGCAAGGAGCAGGGCAACTGGGGCTGGCGCTTCGACGCCATCATGTTGACCCCTGAGATCGCCGCCCGCCTCCGCGACCTCACCGAACTCTTCGCGCGCCTGCCGGAGCAAGCGGCGGACAAGACGGTCAGTAAAGACCCGGCGATGCGGACACGCTGAGCAACGCGAATCGTGGGGGCGGGCGCGATCCTGGTGATCGTGCCCGCCCCCTTTTCGTTATGACCGATTATCGTGCCTACCCGAGCAACGCGGCGCTGTGCCCCGGAATCGTCACCCGCTCGCCGTCGATCGCCAGCGCGCGCCCGTTCCCGCCGTAGTGCGATTGCCCCGTATGCAGCAGCGGCGAGAGCGACGATGCGCCCGGCACGGTCAGCGTCGCATCGGCACCGAAGTTGACGACGAGCGCCCGCGTTGCGCCCCCCGCCGTGAACCAGAGCGCCAGCGCCTTCCCCTTCGTCGTCGTCTCGATCGGCGGGCGGTCGCGCCGCGCCGCGACCAGGGTCGGATCGGTGGCGCGCAACCGCAACGCATCGCGGTAGAGATCCTGCGTGAGCAGGCCGATCCCATACGCCGCCTCATCGAGATCGAGGACCGAGCGCCGGAAGGTATCGGGCGACTGCGGATCGGGGATCCGCTCGCGCACGGCGGGGTCGCTGAACTGGGCGAACCCGGCGAACTCGTGGCGGCGTCCCTCCGTCACCAACCGCCCCAACTCGTCGTTGTGGTCGGTGAAGTAGAGGAACGGCGTGGACGCTAAAAACTCCTGTCCCTGGAAGAGGAGCGGCGTCTGCGGCAACAGCAGGAGCAGGAGCGAGGCGGCCAGGAAGTCGGCGTGCGCGGCGGTGACGTTGAGCCGCTGCCCGAACGCGCGATTGCCGATCTGATCGTGATTCTGGATGCAATAGATAAAGCTCGGCCAGGGGGCGTCGCGCGCCGGGATGCCCTTCTCGAAGAGGAACCCCTGCGCGATCCCCCACGCCAACTCTGCGGTCGTCCCGGCATACTCGGCCAGATATCCCTGCCGCTCCGGCTGCAAGATCGTCCGCACGCCGTGGTGGAAATCGTCGGCCCAGGCCGCGTCGAAGCCGTAGCCCCCCGCCGACGTGGGCAGGAAGTAGCGCCCATCGTGCTCGTCCGTCTCGGCGGTCAGGTAGGCGCGCGCGGCCCCTCGTTTCCGCGCCGCCAACGTGTCGGCGATCTCGGCCAGGACGTGGCGCTCCGACTCGTCGATCATCGCGAAGCTGGCATCGAGGCGGAAACCATCGATGTGGTGCTCGTGGACGAAGTGCAGCAGATTCTCGATCACGTAGCGGCGCACCTCCGCCGAGCCGACATCGTCGTAGTTGACCGAATCGCCCCACGGATTCCTGTGCTTGCCCGTGAGGTAGTGTTCGGAGTAGAGTCCGGCGTAGTTGCCGTCCGGCCCGAAGTGGTTGTAGACCACATCCATGATCACCGCCAGCCCGACGGCGTGCGCCGCATCGACCAGGCGGCGCAGCGCCTCCGGTCCCCCATAGGGCGCGGCGGGGGCGTAGGGCATCACCCCGTCATAGCCCCAGTTCCAGCGGCCCGGAAACGATGACACCGGGCAGAGCTCGAGCGCGGTGACGCCGAGATCGCGGATACGCGGCAGTTGGGCAATCGCCGCGTCGAAGGTGCCGCCAGTGGTCAGGGTGCCGATGTGGCACTCATAGATCGCCACGTCGGCGAACTCGGGCGCGACCCACGCCGCGTCGGTCCACGGGAACGCCGCAGGGTCCACGACTTCGGAGGGGCCGTGGATCCCTTCCGGCTGACCCCGCGAGCACGGATCGGGGAACGGACCCTCGCCGTCGAGGCGGTAGCGGTACCGCGTCCCCACGCCCGCGTCGGCCACCGTGGCGACGCGGTACTCGCCGTCGCGCGCCAGCGGGACGACCCGATCGCCGTCGGGGAGGTGCAGGATCAGATCGACCTCGCGCGGGCGCGGTGTCCACACGCGAAAGCGTGTGCCGTCGGGGGTGACAACCGCGCCGAGGGTCGGCGTCCAGATAGCGGATTGCGGTGTGGTACTCATGTCCTCGTGGTCCCTCTACTTCGAGTTGCTCGTTGTATTCGTATCTGTGGCAATCAGGATCGCGAACGGGAAAGAGGCGAAAAGCGCGGCGAGCGCGAGCGCCCCGCCCTGCGTCGTGACCGTCTCGCCGGTGAAGGCATTGCACCACATCCCGCCATCCGGCAGCGGGAGCGTCGTATCGCCCCAGATCGCGCCGAGCGGCGCGGCGGCGGCGAGCCCGACGAGTTGCGTTGTCAACCGGGGCACGGCGACCACGAGCCGCGTGCCGCCCTGCCGCCGCGCGAAGGCGAAGACGTTGGCGGCGTGTTCGCCGGTCGCGTCCAGCGCCGCGTACGAACCCGCCTCGAAGAGGGCCGGATACTCGGCGCGCAACGCCAGGAGCCGTCGCGTCGCCCACAGCTTCGTGGCCGGGTTGGCGAGATCGGTCGGCACGGCGTCGGGGAGGGCGCGCAGGAGCCGTTCGCGCTCGTCGTAATCGACCGGGCGGCGATTATCGGGATCGGTCAGGCTACGATCCCACAACTCGGTCCCCTGGTAGAAGTCCGGGAAGCCGGGCGCGGCCCCCTTGATGATCAGCATCCCGAGCGAGTCGCGCAGCGCCGCCGCCTCGATCAGGGCGACGAAACGCCCCACCGCCGCGATGAAGCCATCGGCCTGCTCCGGCGCGAGAATCGCCGTCAGGAAGTCTTGCGCCGCCCCCTCGACGCGCTCATCGGTATTGGTCCAACTGGTGTAGGTCTTCATCTCGCGCATCGCCTTCGTCAGGTACTCGGCGACGCGCGCGCGATAGACATCGTCCACCGCTACTCCCGCCTCGGGCCAGGAGGCGATGAGCGCCTGATACAGTAAGTACTCGGTATTCGGGTCGGGGACAGGCTCGCCGACGATCGTCGTCCGGTATGCGGCGTTCAGTTCCGCCCAGCCGTTCACTTCCGTGCGCCAGAGTTCGAAAACCTCGCTGAGGACGTGGAGCCGGGAGCGCGCGTCTTCGCTACGCTTGGTGTCGTGCGTCGAACTGCCGGACATCGCGCGCGGCCACTCCCTTGCGCGCGCCGTGAACCACGCCTGCACCTCCTCCGGGGCCGCCCCGAAGAGCGACGGATCGCTACCGACCTCATTCAGCGATAGCAGCCGATTGTAGCGATAGAAGGTCGTATCCTCGAAGCCCTTCGCCATCACCGGGCTGGACAGTTGCTGGAACTTGCGCCGGAACTGGAGGCGCTGCTCGTACTCGGACGGATCGAGCGTGCCATCGAGCAGCAGCACCTCGGCCAGGAAGTCGATCGCCTCGACAGAGAGGTTGCGATCGTGGCGGCGCGCGCCGGTCACGGCGGTCTCGATCAGTTCGCGGTCGTCCGGGCCGGCCTGCCCGTCGGCGGAGTAGGTCCGATAGACCGGGAACGCGGCGAGGGCCGCTTCGATCGCGTCGCGGAGCGCGCGCAGGGTGTTGTCGCGCTGCCGCCGGTCGCGCTGCGCGATCGTGTGCAACGCGGTGGCGAGGACGTTGATCTCCCCCGCGAACGAGATCCGCGCGATCTGCTTCTTCGCGTCGTCGCGCAACTGGCGGAAGCGCACCGGCTGGCCGATGAAACGCTCGTAGGTCCGCGTCATCTCCAACACCGACCCGCGCTCGATGAAGAGGCCGTCATTGTGCGCCATGAAGTCGTAGCCGGTCGTCCCGGCGACCGGCCAATCGGCGGGCAGCGGCTCGCCCTCTTCCAGGATCTTCTCGACATAGATCGGGAGATCGTGAGCGGTCCAGCGCGCCGCCGCCTCGCGCAGTCGCTCGCGGAGGCGCTGCAAGTAGGCACCGGGATCGAAGAGCCCATCGACGTGATCGATCCGCACGCCGGTGACGAGTCCCTGCTCCACCAGCGACAGCAACAGGCGGTGCGTCTCCTCGAAGACGTCCTCGCGCTCCACGCGGATCGCGGCGAGATCGTTGATGTCGAAGAAGCGCCGGTAGTTGATGTCCTCGTCGGAGACGCGCCAGAAGGCGAGGCGATAATGCTGCCGGAGCAGGATCGCTTCGAGCCGGTCGAAGCTGGCCGGGTCGCCGACCGCGCCGTTCAACTCCGTCAGCCGCGACTGCACGTAGTCGCTCAGGGCCGGTTCCTGCGCGAGCAGGCGACGAAACTGCTCCAACAGCCGTTCGGCGTCGTCATTCGTCGCGGCGCGCAGCGCGTCCAGGAGGCTGAGCAGCTCGCCGAGCGCCGCCGGATCGGTCAATTGCGCCCGTAGATCGAGGGGCGGCAGGCCGATCACGTCGGGGTAGCTCGCCGGGGCGAGGGGCAGATGGTGCTCGTAGTAGGCGAGCGCCAGGTCGTGCTCCTCCAGGATCAGTTGCAATTCGCCCGCTTCCAGCGCCGCACCGAACGGCTGGCCGAGGATCGGGTAGACGACCACACCAGAAGGGAGATGCGGCTGTGTCGCCCAGTTGATGTCGAAGAAGTTGGCGTAGCGCGAGTTCTCGCCGTAGCGCAGCAGATCGCGCCACCAGGGGTTGGAACTGGTGGCGAGCCCGACGTGGTTCGGCACCATGTCGACGATCAGCCCGATATCGTGCGCGAGCAACCCCTCGCCGAGCGCGTAGAGCGCGGACATGCCGCCCAACTCGGGATTGATCTGCCCGTGATCGAGGATATCGTAGCCGTGCGTGCTCCCCGGCGCGGCGGTGAAGATCGGGGAGCAGTAGAGGTGCGAGATACCGAGCGCCGCGAAGTACGGGAGGCGCGCGCGCACGTCGTCAAAGGTGAAATCTTTGTGGAGTTGCAAGCGATAGGAGGCCCGTGGCGTGGCGTAGCGCCGCGCGGGCGTCTCCGCAGGTCGCTGGGGGGGGTCTGTGCTCATCTCTTCTCGGTTTCCTCGCGCTAGTCCGGCACGCGCGCCGCCAGGGCAGGGCGAAGCCGGATCATATTCAGTGGTCTCGGACGCCAGCAGATGCAGATTATGTGCCGTCGCCCATCGCGCGGGAGACTTCGCTATAATCGAGCGGCTGTCACGGCGAAGCAATGGACGGAGCGAGAAAGGGCGAAGCGATGGCGATGACCGCTGAGGAGATCCAGGCGCTGAAGGAGCAGGTGATCCGCAAGGTCGAGCGGATCGCGCCACAACTGATCGAGACGAGCGACTGGATGGCCGACAACCCGGAGATCGGCCTGCAAGAGTTCCAGGCGGCGGCGAAGCTGACCGATCTGTTGGAGGAGTACGGGGCCACGGTCGATCGCGGGATCGCCGGGCTGCCGACGGCCTTCGAGGCCCGCCTCCCCGGCAATAACCCCGATCAGGACGGCAAGGTGGCGATCATCGCGGAGTACGACGCGCTGGCCGATGTCGGCCACGGCTGCGGGCATAACATCATCGCCACGGCGGCGATCGGCGCGGGGATCGCGCTCTCCACCCTCGCCGGGAGGCTCCCCGGCTCGGTCGTCATCCTCGGCACACCGGCGGAGGAATCGGGCGTGCCGAACGCGGGCGGCAAGATCCCGGTGCTGGACCACGGCCACTTCGCGGGGGTGGACGCGGCGATCATGGTCCACCCGATGACGGAGGATACGATCTCGCTCAACTCCTCGCTCGTGGCGCACGGCCTCGAATTCGAGTTCCACGGTCGCGCGGCGCACGCGGCATCGAACCCGCACGAGGGGCGTAACGCCCTCGACGCGATGCTGATCTTCTTCAACAGCGTGGGGCTGCTGCGCCAGCAGGTCCGCACCGATGCGCGCATCCACGGCATCATCACCTACGGCGGCGGCGCACCGAACGTCATCCCGCCGTTCACCTCCTGCCGTTTCCGCGTGCGCGGCACCGAGGCGGCCTACTGCGAGGAGTTGGTGGGGCGGATCGTCGCTTGCGCGGAGGCGGGGGCGAAGGCGGCGGGCTGCACCGTGGAATGGCGCGAGTATCTGCGCCCCTACCTGAACATGATCCCGAACCACACGATCGGCGCGTCGTTCCGCGAGAACCTGGAGGCGATCGGGCGCGATGTGCTGGACGAGCGCCCGAGCGAGGGATCCGGCTCGACCGACTTCGGGAACGTCAGCCAGATCGTCCCCGCCGTCCACGCCTACCTCGGCATCTGCGGGCCGGAGGCGGGCTGGCACTCGAAGGAGGTTGCCGCAGCGACGAAGACCGACCGCGGCCACGCCGCGATCCTCGCCGGGGCGAAGAGCATGGCGATGACCGCGATCGATCTGCTCGTCAACCCCGATCTCCGCGCCGAGGCGCGCGAGGAGCACGCCCGGGCGGTAGCGAGTCGTTAGTCGGCAGTCGGCAGTCGGCAGTGATAGCACGGTGCCGGTGGAGGGAATTGCCCTCCACCGGCACCGTGTATGGAATACGAACCGCCGACTACGGACCGTTCTCTCTGCCGACTGCCGACTGCCGACTGCCGACTACAACTCCCCGCCCCCCGCGATGATTTGCAGCGCCTCAAGCTCGGGGGCGACCCCTTGGAACTGGGCCGGGGAGGGCTCGATGTGGGTGTAGCGGACGATCCTGGCGCTGTCGATGATGAAGACGGCGCGCTGATTCGGCAGCGGGCCGCTGTTCACCGCGATACCGTAGTCCTGCACCGCCTTATGGCGGAAATCGCTGAGCAGTGTCACCTTGCCCGCCGCCTCGCACTGCGCGGCGAACTGTTGCAGCGACGGCACCTGATCGGTGCTGACGCCGACGATGCTGGCATTCAGCGCCTTGAACTTATCGACCGCCTGCGCGTGCTCGACGATCTGCCGCTCGCAGGTGCCGGTGAACGCCTTCGGGAAGAAGAAGAGCACCAGGTTCTGCCCCTGGAAATCGCTCAGGGAGACTTCCTTGTTGCCCTCGCCGTAGAGCGTGAACTGCGGCGCTGCCTGACCTACCTCGACCATACCATCCTCCATACCGACATACCAAGAAATCGTTCGCCTTCATCCTGGCCGCACGATCATCGCGCGGCGATCGGGCACCAGGAACGGGAGCGCCTGAAGCGTACCCGACGCACGCTCGCGCCGTACCACCGGCACCTACCGCAATTGTGACGCCCCGATACGATCGCTCTTGCAACCCGCGCGCCCCCGCGAATATTCCTGAGCGCGGCACGTCACCGTGGCGTGCTAGACTCGCATGGTGACACGATGCCCTGATGTGGCACCATGCAAAGCGGCGCGGATTAGGATGAGGAGAAGGCCAATGACCGGCACGACACAGCCGATCCGCTGGGGGATCCTCGGCACCGGCAACATCGCCAAACTCTTCGCCACCGGCCTGGGGAGCGCGCCGGGCGCGACGCTGGCGGCGGTCGGCTCGCGGACCCAGGAGAAGGCGGACGAGTTCGGCGACCGCTTCGGCATCCCGCGTCGCCACGCGAGCTACGAGGCGCTCGCCGCCGACCCCGACCTCGACGTGATCTACGTCTCCACGCCGCACACGCTGCACCACGACGCGACGATCCTCTGCCTCGAAGGTGGCAAGGCGGTCCTCTGCGAGAAGCCGTTCGCCCTGAATGCCCCACAGGCGGCGGCGATGATCGACACGGCGCGAGCGCGCGGCCTCTTCCTGATGGAGGCGATGTGGAGCCGCTACTACCCGGCGATGGTCCGCGCGCGCGAACTCCTCGCCGCCGGGACGATCGGCGAGCCGCGCATCCTCCAGGCCGACCTCGGCTTCCGCGCCCAGGTCAACCCGCAGGGGCGGCTCTTCAATCCGGCGTTGGGGGGCGGCGCGCTGCTGGACATCGGCGTCTACCCGGTCTCGCTCGCGTCGATGGTCTTCGGCACCCCCTCGGATATCGTCAGCCAGGCGACGATGGGCGAGACCGGCGTCGATGAGCAGAACGCGATCGCCCTGCGCTATCCGGGCGGCCAGCTCGCCGTCCTCTCCTCCGCGATCCGCACCAGCACCCCGCACGAGGCGACGATCATGGGGACCGAGGGGTTCCTGCGGATCGGCCAGGATTGGCACAAGTCGAATTGGGTCGGCGTGACGCGATCCGGGCAACCTGAGGAGGTCACCCATCTGCCGATCGCGGGGAACGGCTACAACTACGAGGCGGTCGCGGTGATGGAGTGCCTGCGCGCCGGGAAGCGTGAGAGTGCGGTCATGCCGCTCGACGAATCCCTGGCGATCGTGCGGACCCTCGACGCGATCCGCGCCCAGTGGGGTCTGCGGTATCCCGGCGAGTAACGCCGGCATACCCCAGCCACACGCCCGGTCGGCGCCGCTCATCACCGGGCTGCGCGCCGCCCACGGCCTCGTCCCGCCCCTGTTGCTCGTCGCGGTCGCGCCGATCGCCCGGGACAACCGGCACACGCGGGCCAGCGCGGAATAAAGCCGCCGACCCTGGCGTGGAGAGAATATCGCGTTGCGGCATGGTTCCTGCCCGATCGGGGAGCGAATGCGACGAACGCGGCAGCCGGTGATCGGCAGCCTGCGTATGAACAGGAAAGGGGAAAAGAAGCAGATGACGCTCTTATCGCTCGGCGTCGATGAGGTGCTACAGACGACCCGCACCGTCCGCAAGCGCCTGGATCTCACCCGCCCGGTCGAGCGCGAGGTGCTCGAAGAATGCCTGGCGATCGCGCAGCAGGCCCCGACAGGCTCGAATTCGCAGACGTGGGGCTTCATCGTCGTCACCGACGCGGAGAAGCGTAAGGCTCTGGCCGATCTCTATCGCCAGGGCTGGGAGCCGTACAACCGCGCCCGCAGTCGCGCCCCCGAGCACGGCGACACGTCCGCGCAAGACCGCGTGCGCGACTCCGCGACGTACCTCGCCGAGCACATGCACGAGGTGCCGGTACTGGTCGTACCGGTCATCAAAGGGCGCACCGATGGCACACCGGCAGCGCGGCAAGCGGGGGTCTGGGGCTCGATCCTTCCCGCCGCCTGGAGCTTCATGCTCGCGGCGCGCGCGCGCGGCCTTGGCACCGCCTGGACCACCCTGCATCTGCCGCACGAGGAAGAAGCCGCCGCAGTCCTCGGCATCCCCTACGGCGAGATCATGCAGGCGGCGCTGATCCCGACCGCCTACACCATCGGGACGGACTTCAAGCCCGGCCCGCGCGCCCCGCTGGAAACCTTTGTCCACTGGGAGAAGTGGTAAGCTGCCGCAGCGCAGGGGCGCGGCGGCACGAGGAGGGGTGATGGCCGACGAGCACGACACGGCGCATCGGGGCGAGATGGCGCACACGATCGAACAGTTCAAGACGCGGGAAACCTTCGAGAAGCACGTCCGCAACCAGATCGCCGAGGTGAGCGCGGGCCACGCCGAACTCTTCATCGACATCGAACCGTTCCACCTCAACGGCAACGGCACGCTGCACGGCGGCATGTACGCCACCCTGATCGACAACGCGATGGGCTTCGCGGTGGCCGATCTGACCAGAGTGCGGATCGCCACCACGCAGATGAACGTCCACTTCCTCGCGCCGATCAGCAGCGGGCGGATCACCTGCACCGCCGATGTGGTCCACCGCACGCGCCGCACCGCCACCGCCGAGGCGAAGGTCCGCGCGGCGGACGGCACCCTGCTGGCGATGGGCACCGGGGCGTTCCGCGTCTTCGAGCAGCAGGGCACGCCGATCTTCTGAGTTGCTGAACCACAAGCGATTCGGGACACCGACCGCGCCGGGCGTCAAACCCCGGCGCGGCCCGCTGCGTGCGCGATCAGCACGCGCACATGTCCGCCGAACGGGCGAAAACGCGCGTCGCGCGTCTGCCCCCGGTGCCAGCGCGCGTAGATCTGTTGCAGGATCACGGCCAGCTTGAAGTAGGCCAGCGTCAGGTAATAGTCGAGCGTGCCGAGATCGCGCCCGCTGAGCGTCGCGTAGCGCGCGGCCAGCGTCGCCCGATCGCGGAAGCCGGCCTGATCGGTCACGGTGGGGAGGATCGCGCGCAGGGCGGGCGGATCGCTCGGCTCGACCCAATAGCTGAGGCTGACCGCGAGGTCGAAGAGCGGATCGCCAATCGTCGCCATCTCCCAATCGACCACCCCGACGATTCGACTGAGATCATCCGGGTCCAGCAGCAAATTATTCAGCTTGAAATCGTTGTGGATCAGCGTCGGGGTCCGTTCCGGCGGGAGTTGCGCCATCAGCCAGGCGACGAGCGGCGCGACGTGCGGATCATCATCGGTGCGCGCCGCCTCGTAGCGCCCGATCCAGCCGCGCACCTGCCGGGCCAGGAAACCCTCCGGGTAGCCGAGATCGCCGAGCCCGGCACCCTGCCAATCGACCGCGTGCAGCGTCGTCAGCGCCACGACGAACGACTCGGAGATCGCGGCGGCGGCATCCGCCGGGGCAGCGGCGGGCAAATCGGTGTCCAGCACGATCCCCGCGCGCCGTTCCATCACGTAGCAGGGTGCGCCAACAATCGCCGGGTCGTCCGCGATCGCGAGCGGACGCGGCGCGAGCGGGTAGACCGGCGCGAGGCGTTCCAGCAGTCGCGCCTCGCGTAGCATGTCGTGCGCCTTCGGTGGCAGCGGGCCGAGCGGCGGGCGCCGCAACACCGCCGCCCACGCCCCGATTTGCAGCAGATAGGTCAGGTTCGAGGCCCCGGACGGGAACTGCCGCACCGCCAGCGGCCCCGCAGGGAGATCCCTGATCCGCTCGCGGAGAAACGCCGCCACCCGCTCCGCATCGAGTTCTTCGCCGGGACGGACCGCGATCGTCCCCCGTTCCACGTCCATCGGCGCACCTCCCGCTGTCCGACCAACCACCCCGCTCCGCCATTATGCCGCATCGTCGCAGACGATATCGTGCGGGTCGGTCGGACAGCGATGCTCGCCCGCCATCGCCGCACCGTGCGTCCCGAAATAGCGCGATACGGCTCATTCCTATGCCGCCGCCCGCCGACTGAGCAGACCCCGCCGCGCGGTGCTACACTGCCCGCGTGGCCCGACGCGGCGAGCCGTGGGTAGCCCGCCGCGCGCATGAGGAGGAAATGATGACCAGCACCACGACGATCAACCGCCCCGCCGTGCCAGCCGCGCTCGAGGAGACGCGCATCGTCGCGATCCTGCGGCGCACGGATGCCACGAAGGCGATCGAGACGACCCGCGCGATCCTGGCCGGTGGCGTCCGCGCGATCGAGGTGACCTGCGACAGCGACGGCGTCCTCGACATGATCCGCGCGATCAGCGCCGAGTTCGGCGGCCGGATGCTCGTCGGCGCGGGCACCGTGCTCGACCTGGAGACGGCGGAGGCGGCGCTCGACGCGGGCGCGCGCTACATCGTCAGCCCGCACACCGACGCCGACCTGATCCGCCCGCTCGCGGAGCGCGGCATCCCGGTCGTCCCCGGCGCATTCACCCCGACCGAGGCGCTGACGGCCTGGCGCGCGGGCGCGGTCGTCGTCAAGCTTTTCCCATCCGGGCCGGTCGGGCCGGGGCACCTCAAGGATCTGCGCGGCCCCCTGCGCCAGATCCCCTTCCTGCCGACCGGCGGGATCACCCTCGGCAACGCCGCGTCGTTCATCGACGCCGGGGCCTGGGGGCTCGGTATCGGCTCGGCGCTCGTCGATGCCCCGCTCGTCGCCGAGGGGCGCTTCGATGAACTGACCCGGCGCGCGGCGGGCTTCATCGCCGCCGCCGCCGCGGCGCGGGGCCAGCGATGAGCGGCTCCCCCGACATCGTCACCTTCGGGGAGACGATGGTCCTCTTCCTGGCGGAGACCGCCGGGCCGCTGCGCGAGGCGACCCGCTACGGGCGCTTCATCGCCGGGGCGGAGACGAATGTGGCGACCGGCCTCTGCCGCCTCGGCCACAGCGCCGGGTGGATCAGCCGCCTCAGCGACGACGAACTCGGGCGCGCGGTCGCCTTCCGCCTGCGCGGCGAGGGGGTGGACATCTCGCGCGCCAAGGTCGACCCGGAGGCCCCGACCGGCCTGATGATCCGCGAACGACGCGAACTCGGCCCGCTGGAAGTGATCTACTACCGCAAAGGTTCCGCCGCCAGCCGCCTCACCCCGGACGATCTCGACGCCGAATACATCCGTGGGGCGCGCTATCTGCACCTCACCGGCATCACCCCCGCCCTCTCGGCGACCTGCCGCGCGACGAGTTTCGCCGCCGCCACGATCGCGCGCGAGGCGGGCGTGCCGGTCGTCCTCGACCCGAATCTGCGCTTCAAGCTCTGGAGCCGCGAGGAGGCGCGGACGACGCTGCGCGAGCTGACGCAGCAGGCCGACATCCTCCTCCCCGGCCTGGAAGAGGCGGAGTTCCTGACCGGCGAATCGGACCCGGACACAGCGGCGCGCGCCTTCCTCGACCTGGCCCCTTCGCTGAAGATGGTCGTGATGAAGCTCGGGGCCGAGGGCTCGATGGTGGTCACGCGCGAGGAGCGCGTCCACGTCCCGGCAACGCCGCTGCCGCGTGTGATCGACCCGGTCGGCGCGGGCGACGCCTTCGCCGCAGGCTTCTATGCCGGACAGCTGCGCGGCTTCGGCCTCGCCGAGACGCTCGCGGTGGCGAATCGCTGCGGGGCGTGGGCGACCACCGCCCCCGGCGATGCCGATGTCTTCCCCCGCTGGGACGAGGTGGCCTCCGCCGCCGCCATGCCCGACGTCCGGCGCTAGCACGGAGCGGGGCACGGCAATGTTGCCGCGCCCCGCTCCTCTTCCTTCAGCACCGATATGCTCGCCAGCAAGACGGACGCACGCGCCGCCGTTTACTATACGGGGATTCCCGGCGTGAAGTGTGGCGCGGGCAGGCCGGGATCGGGCGCTTCCACCGGCGCTTCCTCGGTGCCGGGCAAGGTACGTGGCGGCAACGGCTGCGGCCCATCCTCGGGGTTCGGCGCGGTGCTCGGATTCGGCGGCGGGGCCAATGGGAGATCTGTCGCCGGAGTCTCGCCGGGCGCTTGCCCTGGCTGCGGATATTCGCGCATGGTACGCTCTCCCCTCACGATCGTGCGTAATTACTGCCTGGCACAGGCGTTGCGTTGCTGTTACGGATCCGTTTCGCGCGCCGCTGCGGTTGGATGGAGCAAGAGCCGTGCCAATCGAGCGCGCCGCGATGCCGTAGGAGCGCCGAAGTCCTCGTAGGGAGCGACGATGTCAGGGGAACGACCCCACCCGAATCCCGATAGCCGCAGGAACGAGCAGGCGACGACCCGGATCGCGACCGGTGCGCCGTCTGCCGCTGGTTCGGCGCTCGTCGGTGGTCGCTACGCCCTCCACGAGTTGCTCGGCGAGGGCGGCGCGGCGCGGGTCTATCGCGCGCAGGATACGATCCTGGGGCGCACCGTGGCGATCAAGCTCTTGCGCGAGGAGTATGGCAGCGATCCCGAATTCGTGGCCCGCTTCTATCGCGAAGCGCGCGCGGTCGCGGCGCTCTCGCACCCTAACATCGTCGATATCTACGACTACGGTGCCCACGACAACACCTATTTCATCGCGATGCAATACATCGCAGGGGCCGATCTCAAGACGATCCTGCACCGTAAGGGGCAGCTGACCCCGGAGCAGGCGGTCGCGATCGTCGATGGGGCGTTGCGCGGTCTCGGGGCGGCGCACGAGCGGGGGATCATCCACCGCGACGTGAAGCCGCAGAACCTCCTCGTCCGCGCGGAAGATGGGCTGGTCAAGCTGACCGACTTCGGCATCGCGCGCGCCCTCGGCGGCGCACAGGTGACCGCCGCCGGGCACACCTTCGGCACCGCGCACTACATGGCCCCCGAGCAGGCGAGCGGCGGCGAACTCAGCCCGGCCACCGATCTCTACGCGGTCGGGGTCGTCCTCTTCGAGGCGTTGACCGGTCGCCTCCCCTTCGATGGCGACTCGGCCCTCCAGATCGGCGTGCAGCACCTCAGCGCCACACCGCCGCTCGTGACGGCGTTCGCGCCCGGCGTGCCGCTGCCGCTGACGCAGGTGGTCGCGCGCGCGCTCGCCAAAGCGCCGATGGAGCGCTTCGCCACGGCGGCGGCGATGCGCCAGGCGCTGCACGCCGCCCTGCCAGAAGGACCACCGAACGCGGCGCTGGTCGCGGCGGCGGCGGCCCCGACAGGGCAGACCATGCCCCTGCCAATCATCCCTGGCCTGGCGGGGCGGGGCGCGCCGCCGGTCCCACCCCGGTTCGTCCCGACGGCATCGCGCAGAAAGTATCTCGTCCCCGCGCTCGGTGTGCTGATCCTGATCCTGCTGATCGGGATCTTCGCGCTGGCACGGAACTTGACGGCTCCTGCCGCCGTCGCGAACCCCACCGCAACAATCCAGGCGATCGCGATCGCGCCGACACCGCGCCAGACAGCACCGCCGCCGACCCTCACGGCCACCGCGCCCGCCGCGCCTACGAGTCCGCCGACGATCGCCCCGGTGGTCGTGCCGCCGACAGCCACCGCCGTTCCACCGACGGAGGAATCGGTGCCGCCCACCCCGACAGTGCCGTCAACGGTCCCACCCACCGTCGCACTCGTCGCCACGGCAACCGCCCTACCCACCGCGACAGTTCCTGCACCAACCGCGACCACGGCACCGCGCCCGCCGACAGCCACCGCAACCGCCGTCCCCCCCACACCCACACCAGGGCGTGGCAACGGCAATGGCAACGGCAACGGCAACGGCAACGGGAATGATAAGAAGTTACAGGTGCCAGCGTTCGATCCGGCGCAATTCAAGGGGGCGTACCGCCGCGACGATGGCAAACTGTACGGCCTGCCGAATGCGGTCCTCTACGGCGCGGGCACCAATTACAGTCAGGGCAGCTTCGCCTTCCGCGCAACCAGCGTGCCGGATGGCGCACTTCAGCTCGCCATCACCGGCCTCGACGATGAGCGCACAGAGCGGTGTCGCCTGCAAGTCGTCCTCAACGGCACCACGCTCTTCGATGCCCCCGATACCTTCCCCAACACCCCCGCCTCGGATAATGGCGAAGGCGGAAAGTCGCGTTATTGGGGCACCATGACGATCGCCGTCCCGGCAGGATTGCTGCGCGAGGGGGATAACACCCTGGTCCTTCGCAACGCCACCCCCGGTCCGGGACTGGGCATCCCGTACATCCTGATCGACGATATCGCGTTCGCGACCGGGCGTTAGCGGCGCCACGCGGCAACAGATCGAGGGACGTAGTCCATGCGTGGCAATCCCTGCACGGCGCACCTCTCACGCTCGGGTGCGGTTCTTGTTCGCTACGGTCGCCAGGAGCAGGAGGCAGGTGAGCCCTACGATCGTCCGCGTGCGGCCCAGATATTGCGGGAGCAGGCCGGTCAGGAAAAACCCTAGTGAGTGCGATCCCAGCGCGACGAGGCGCGTGAGGCTCACCACCCGCCCCCGTAGCTCGTCCGGGGTGATCGCGGCGGAGTAGGAAGCCGTGGTCACCACGTACAGCGTGTCCACAGCATAGAAGAGTGCCGTGAGCGCAGCGAGGGGCGCATTGTTGCTCGCCGCCGCATACGCGCCGAAGATCACGAGGCTGAGCAACGTCGTGCCGAGCAGCAGTTGCCCGGTCTTGAAGCGACTGTGGATGCGGGCGGCCACGAAGGAACTGGCGAGGCCGCCGCACGCGCCGAGGGTGAAGATCAGGCCGATCGCGAGTGCTGAGGCTCCGTGTTCCCTGACGACGACGACCACCAACAGATACAACCCGGCGATGACGAGGGTGCGCCCCGCCGTGACGAGCGTGAAGAAGCGGAGGGGCGGCTGACGCCACAGCCATACGGGGGCTTCGCCGATCTCCCGCCGCACCGCCTTACGTGCTTGCGGCACCGCCATCCCGAGCCGGGGCATCGATGATGAAGATCGAGAACGCATCGAGGCCATTAGGAGAGGGCGTCGAGCGCGAGGACGATCAGCGGCACGGCGATCCCCGAAACCTCCGTCCCCGGCCACGACCCGAGCTGGCCGACCCACGGGAGCATGAAATTCCGCTGTCGCCACAGTGATGGAGCCATGCAACAAGGGTAGCAGAGCGACGAGAGGCAGGGCGGGGCGAGGGATGATCCGCGCGTGGTGACAGCGATGCGGGCGGGGCGCGTACCCGGGCGTTGTACGCAAGCGTCTGTAAGGAGCGCTGAACGCTACGCTTCGGGCGGTAACTCCTCGCCTTCGGCACTCTCGGCGGGCGCGACCACGTCCAACTCCGCCATCGCCCCTTCGACCAGCGCGTCGTCGGGCGGTGGCGGTGCCGCCGCGTCCGCCAATTGCAGCTGGGCCAGGAATTCCACATTCCCCGCCGGGCCACGCAGCGGCGAGGGGACGAGGCCGTGCGTGACGAAGCCCTCGCGGCGGGCGGCGGCGAGGAAGCGGTGCAGGACCGCGCGGTGCGTCGCCGGGTCGCGCACGACGCCACCCTTGCCCACCGCCTCGCGCCCCGCCTCGAATTGCGGCTTCACCAGCGTCAGCGCCTGCCCGGCAGGCACGAGGAGACGGCGCATCGTGGGGAGGATCAACGCGAGCGAGATGAAGGAGACATCGGCGACGACGAGCGCCACCGGTTCGGGCAGGCTTTCCAGGTAGCGCGCGTTCTGGCGCTCGATCGTGACGACGCGCGGGTCCTGGCGCAGTCGCCAGTGGATCTGCCCACGCCCGACATCGACCGCGTAGACGCGCACCGCACCGGCCTGGAGGAGGCAATCGGTGAAGCCGCCGGTGCTCGCCCCCAGGTCCGCGCAGACCCAACCGGTCGGATCGACAGGGAAGCGATCGAGCGCGCGCTGCAACTTCTCGCCGCCGCGCGAGACGAAGCGCCCGCCGCCGGCCACCTCCAGCGCCCCCTCCGGCAGCGGCATCCCCGGCTTATCGACGACACGCCCGCCGACGCGCACCGCACCGGCCATCACCAGCGCGCGCGCCTGACTGCGGGATTCCGCCAGCCCGCGCGCCACCAGCGCCTCGTCCAACCGCTCGCGTCCCGCTTTCGCCAACGTTCCCCCGCGATGCCTCGCCGCACCAGCCAGCCCGCCACCCGCGACATGTGGCGTCGGCGCGATCAGTGCCCGGCCTCGGTCCCTTGCGTGAACCTATGGAAGCGCGCCATGTGAACGTGGCAAATCGCGATCCCGAGCGCGTCGGCGGCGTCGTCGGGGTGCGGGATCGTCGCCAGGCCAAGCAGGATGCGGACCATCTCTTGCATCTGCGGCTTGTCGGCCTTGCCGTACCCCGCGACCGCCTCCTTGATCTGCGCCGGCTTGTACTCGGCCACCGCCAGCCCTGCCTGCGCCGCCGCCAGCAACACCACCCCGCGCGCCTGCCCGACCGCGATCGCGGTCGTCACGTTGCGCCCGAAGAGGAGTTGCTCGACGGCCACCACATCGGGACGATACTCGGCGATGATCGCGCGGACCCCGTCGTAGAGCCGCACCAGCCGATCGGGCATCGGCTCGTTGTTCGACGTGCGGATGACGCCGTACGTCACCGCGCGTGGCTCATCGGCACCGGACACCACGCCATAGCCGAGGATAGCCGTGCCGGGATCGATCCCCAGGGTGATCACGATGAAGTACGAAGTGAGAAGTACGAAGTACGAACGAAGTCAACAAAAGGCTGTAGGCTTCGATTATCGCCACAGGCCAGTTCGTACTTCGTCGTTCGTACTTCGTACTTCACGAAACCTGCGCCATGACATCATCCGAGACTTCGAGGTTGGAGTAGACCTCCTGCACGTCGTCCAGGTCTTCGAGACGCTCGATCAGGCGCATCGCCTTCAGCGTATCGGCCTCCGGCAGATCCATCATCGTCTTCGGCTGCATGACGATCTGCGCGTCCTCGATCTCCAACCCTTGCGCCTCCAGCGCGTCCTGCACTAGCTTCAGTTCGGTCGGCGCGGTGATGACGTCGATCGTCGGATCCTCTGCGGCCTCGGCGTTGTCGGTGCGGATATCCTGCGCCCCGGCATCGATCGCCTGCAACGTCAAATCATCCACATCGGCACCCTTGGTCTTGACGGTGATCTGCCCGACCTGATCGAAGAGGAAACCGACCGAGCCACCCTCGCCCATCGTCCCGCCGCCGCGCGCGAAGACCGCGCGCACCTCACCGACCGTACGATTGCGGTTATCGGTCAGCGCCTTGACCATCAGCGCGATCCCATTCGGGCCGTAGCCCTCGTAGTAGATCTCATCGTAACTGCCGCCGCCACCCTCGCTGCTCGCGCGCTCGAGGGCGCGCTTGATATTCTCGTTCGGCATATTCTCGGCGCGCGCCTTCTGGATGGCGATCCGCAGCCGGAAATTGGAATCGGGGTCGGGCAGGCCCAGTCGCGCCGCGACGGTGATCTCGCGCGCGATCTTCGTGAAGGTTTGCCCCCGCTTGGCGTCGGTGACACCCTTCGCCCGCTTGATCTGCTTCCATTTCGAATGCCCGGCCATCGTTCCTACTCCGTCTCCCCACCCCCGCGCCGCCGCAGACGATTCGGGCGCGTGGACCCCGTAATCGCGTCTCAACCGCTGTCCAGTATACCATCGGCCCCGAAACGGGGGCGAACGCACGCCGGGATCACCCCTGACGCGGGGCGCTTGCTATACTCCCCCGCATGAGCGACAGCGAAGCGACGGGGACGCTGGTGACCACGCCCATGCAGACGCAAACGGCGGGCGCGAGCGGGCGCGAGCGCCGCACCCTCGCGTTGCTCCTCCTCGGCGCGCTGCTGATCCGCCTCCCGCTCCTGCTGACGCCGGGCTTCGATGTCGTCGCCTACAAGATCTGGGCGCGCGTCGTCGCGCAGGTCGGCATCGGCGGCGCTTACGGCGCGAGTTATCCGCCCGAGCCGGGCAGCGCGTCCTACCACTATCAGCCGATCTATCTCTACGTGCTGCGCGCGGTCGGGCTCCTCTACGGCGCGCTCAGGCCAGGCGGCGACTGGCACGATCAATTGCTGGCGGCGCTGCTGAAGCTCGGCCCGGTCCTCGTCGAGGTGGCGCTCGGCGCGATCGTCTGGCGCATCCTGCGCGCGCGGACGACGACGCAGACCGCGTTGTGGGCCACCGCCGCTTATCTCATCACCCCCGGCCTGATCTGGAACACCGCCTACTGGGGCGGCATCGACGCCTTCCAGGCGCTCTTCATCATCCTCGGCCTCTGGTCCGCGAGCGCGGGGACATTCGCTGCATCCTGGCCGCTGGCCGCGCTGGCGGTGGGGGTGAAGCTGACCGCCTTGCCGGGGGCGCTGGCGGTCGCGCCCGCCGGGTTACGCCGCCTGAAACCGCGCGGGATCGCCTTCGCGATCCTCGCCACCGTCGCCGTGATGGCGCTCGTGATCGCCCCGATCGTGCTGCGCGGCCAGACGGTCGCGATGTGGCGTGGGATGTTCGACAACCTCGATATCTACGCCGAGACCTCGTTCAACAATCACAACCTGTGGTGGCTCGTCACCCGGGGCGGCGGCGCGCGCCCGGACACGACGGTCGCCTTTCTGGGGCTGGACTACCGGCAGATCGGGCGCGCGCTCTTCCTCATCGCCGCCCTCCCCGCGCTGATCGCCCTCTGGCGCGCGCCAAATGACCACCCGCGCCTCTTCGCGGGCAGCGCCTACCTCACCTTTGCCTTCACCACGCTGACGACCGGCGTCCACGAGAACTGGGGTTACACCCTTTTCGCCCCGTTGCTGATCGCCGCCGCGCTCGACGCACGCTACCGCCGCCTCTACGCCTTCCTCGCCATCACCTTCCTGCTCAACCTCTTCCTCGAAGACCCGCCGCTCCATCGCTTCGTCGCCGACTGGATGGCTGTGCGCTACACCATCCGCGCCCTGCGCCTGCTCAACTCCGCCGTGCAATGCGGGCTGCTCCTCTGGTGGGGCTGGCTCCTCTTCGGCTCGCTCTTCGCGCGACGGCGGCGCACGACGCCGGAGCTCGCCACGGCGACCGACACGCTTTAACGACGACGGGGCGAGCCGTTGTGGTCCGCCCCGCTATCGCGGCAACGACTACCGCTTCTCGTACAACTCGTCCCAGCGCGCGTGTTCGTCCTTCGCCGCACGCAGCAGCTCTGCGTCGGTGAAGAGATCGAGCGCGGTCAGCGCCATCGCGGTCGAGACTTTCAGCATCTGGTCGTAGCCATACTCGGAGCACGACGCATCCACCACCTGCTGCGAGTGGCCGGGGATCGGTTCGCGGCTGATCGCGAACGAGCCGGTCACCGCCGGCATCAGGTAGGAGATGTTGCCGAAGTCGGTCGAGTACGGCCCGCGCTCGCGCTGATCGCGCGCGTTGACCTCCAGGCCCACCCGGCACATATTCTCCTCGTAGACCCGCCCGACCGGGTACGAGGGGCGCATATCGTAGAAGGTCGGGCCATCGGCGTTGATGTCGACCGTCGTCTCGGTCATCAGCGCCGCCCCCTACGCCACCTGATGTACCTTCTTGACCAGCACATCCAGATAATCGCGATCCCCGGCGCGTACGGAAATCTTCGCCGCCGCGCGGTGCGGGACCACGTTCGTCGCGTCGCCGCCATGCGTGATGATCCCGTGGATGCGCGCGTCGGTGCGCGTATGCTGGCGCAGTGCGTCGATGCCCGTGAAGAGCTTGATCACGCCGTTCAGCGCGTTCGCCCCGTTGTAGGGATCGCCCGCCGAGTGTGCAGGCTTCCCATGAAAGACGAACTCGAACTGCGAGACGGCCAGGCAAGTGCCGCCCGGATAGGCGGTCGCGGAGCCGGTCCGGTCCCCGGCGTGGTGGACCATCAGGGCGGCATCGACCCCCGCGAAGATCCCCGCATCCACGAGGAGGATCTTGCCACCACCGCCCTCTTCGGCGGGGGTGCCGATGATCTGGAAGGTGCCGTCGAGCTGGTCCAGCACCTGCCCGAGCCCGACCGCAGCGGCGAGCCCCGACGCGGCGATCAGGTTGTGTCCGCAGCCGTGGCCGATCGCCGGGAGGGCGTCGTACTCGGCCAGCACCGCGACGGTCGGGCCGTCGCCACGCCCGCGCTTCGTCGCCCGGAAGGCGGTTTCCAGGCCACCGAGCGGCTTCTCCACCTCGAAGCCCTGCGCGCGCAGCGCATCGGCCAACAACTGCGAGGCGAAACGCTCCTGGAAATTGATCTCCGGGCGCTTGTGGATCCGATCGGCGAGCTCGATGATCCCCGGCGCGTGCTCATCGATCGCCCCGGCCACCTGCTCGCGTAAGGAATCGCGCTGCGTCTCATCCATGCTCATATCCTCCGTTACGTATGATGCGGCGACGCGGTCGAACGGCGCGCTAATCGGACGGCACCTCGCCGAGGGCGCGTGCGAGGCTCCGTTCGAGCGATTGCTGGCGCACGGTGACGGTCACATCGCCGCGCGTCCGTTCCAGCACGCCGCGCAGCATGTCGGTGGTGCGGCGCAGGCCATTGGTGACGGCGTCCGGGAAATCGACCGTGACCAGCAGGCTGTAGACATCGTCCATCGTCGCGAGCGCCCATTCCGCTGGGGGCACCTCCCCGGCGCGCAGGCGATCGAGGGCGTAGCGGCGCAGCTCGCTCGCCGCCTCGCCGAGACCGTTGAGATAGACCGGATCGGCCACATCGAGCTCGGAGGGCGTCGGCAGCGGTGCTCCGCCGAGCCAGGCGAGGAAGACCCGCGCCTCGACGAACTCTTTCTGCGCGTCCTGCACGTACCCCGCCCAGTAGATCGACGGCTGCTCGCGCAGGGTCGTCGCCAGCGAGGCGAGGCGCACGCGGGCTTCGTCCGCGAGGCGTCGCCCGCCATCGAGATCGCCGCGGTGCCCGGCCCGGATGCAATTCGCGCAGAGGCGCACGATCTGGCGGCTCTCGCCCAGGGCGCGCTCGCGGGCGGCGTTGGTCGCTTCCAGGCGGGCCAGGAGCTGATCGCCGATAGTTGGTAGCCGCTCGGGCATGGAGACCTCCTCCGATCGACGCATTCGTCAGCCCCACAGAGCGCGCACGATAGCACGCGCCGCCCAACGAGGGCAAACGCCGCGCCATGCCACAGCTCTCCCTTGCCAAAGGATGGCACGATGGGCGATAACTCCCCCGATGACCGCGCAACCGGGGCCGACACCCCGACGCCGCACGGCGAGAGGGCGACAGGGGATACGGCATGGCCGACGGCGACACCACACGCACCACCTTCGGCCTCTACGATCTGCGCGTCACGGTCGCGGCGATCGAGGGGCGCGCGGTCTGCGGGCTGCGCGTCGGCGACTACTTCGAGCTGACCGAGAGCAGCCGGGTGCGGATCCCCGCCGGGCGGCACTTCTGCCTCTACGCCCTCGCGGCGGTACTGCCGCTCCTCCCGGCCAAGCAGCGCGCGCTCGACGAGGCCGATTGGCTCTCACAGGATAATCTCGTCGCCTGCCCCGACCCGGAGGAACGGCTGATCATGCGGATCGAGCGGATCGGGCGGCGCGAGTTGCGGACCGAGGAGTTGACATGAGCGGCGGGTCACCGCGCCTCCACGAGCGGATCAGCATCGCCTTCCAGAGCGACAAAGGGGTCGGCGAGTACGCCGAACTCGGCGCGCTCGTCGAGGGCTACGGCTTCGGCACGGTCAGCGTCTACGCCGACCTGATGTTCCAGCCACCCCTCCCCGCGCTGCTGCTGATCGCCGGGGCGACGCGGCAGATTCGCCTCGGCCCGGCCTGCCTGAACCCGTACCTGACACACCCGGTCGAGATCGCCGGGCAGATCGCCGTCCTCGACGCCGCCAGCGGCGGGCGCGCGTACCTGGGCCTGGCGCGCGGCGCGTGGCTCGATTCGCTGGGCATCGACGACCCGGCCCCGCTGACCACGATGCGCGAGACGGTCGCGATCGTGCGGCAACTCCTGGCGGGGGAGCGCCGCGACTTCGCGGGCAAGCACTTCCGCCTCAGCGCCGATCACGTCCTCCAATACCCGATCGAGCGCCCCGAAATCCCCCTCCTGATCGGCACCTGGGGGGCGCAACTCGCCGCCTTCGCGGGCGAGATCGCGGCGGAGATCAAGGTCGGCGGCTCGGCGAATCCGGCCCTCGTCGCGACGATGCACGAGCGGGTCGCTCAGGGCGCGCACCGGGTAGGGCGCGACCCGCTGGCGATCGGCATCTGCCTCGGCGCGGTGACGGTGGTGGACGAGGACGGTGCGCGCGCCCGCCAGAAGGCGCGCGAGGAAGTGGCGCGCTACCTCCCGGTCGTCGCGCCGCTCGACCCGACCGTCAAGCTCGATCCCGAGCTATTGACGCGGATCGCGGCGCTGGTGGCGCAGGGCGACGTGGCCGCAGCGGGCGCGCTCGTCCCCGATGAAACCCTCGATCTCTTCGCCTTCTCCGGCACGCCGGAGCAGATCATCGGGCAGACCGAGGCGCTACTCGCCGCCGGGGCGGGGCGGGTCGAATTCGGCACGCCGCACGGCCTGACCGCGCGCGACGGCCTGCGCCTCCTCGGCGAGCGTGTCCTGCCCGCGCTCGCGCGGTAAGGCGATGCCAGCATCGGACAGGCCCGACCACCCCGCCCTGATCGTCATCGCCGGGCCGACGGCGGTGGGCAAGACGGCGGCGGCGATCGCCGTGGCGCGGCGCTTCGGCGGCGAGATCGTCTCCGCCGACTCGCGGCAGATCTACCGGGGGATGGATATCGGCACCGCCAAGCCGACGCCCGAGGAGCGCGCCGCCGCGCCGCACCACCTCCTCGATATCCGCGACCCCGATCAAGATTTTTCGCTCGCCGACTATGCCGCCGCCGCGCGCACGACGATCGCGGACATCCAGGCGCGCGCGCGCGTACCGATCCTCACGGGCGGCACGCCGCTCTATGTCAACGCGATCGTGGAGGGGTGGCGGATGCCACAGGTGCCGCCCGACCCGGCGCGGCGCGCGGCGCTCGAAGCCGAGGCGGCGCGCGACGGGCTGGCCCTGTTGGAGACGCGCCTCGCGGCGGTCGATCCGCTCGCGGCGGCGCGCGCGGCGGGGAATCTGCGGCGGATCGTCCGCGCGCTGGAGGTCTACGAGTTGACCGGCATCCCGATGTCGACCCACGAAGGCAAAGAGCCGCCCGCCTACCCGATCCTGCGAACGGTCCTGGGCCTCGCCCGCCCGGTCCTGCACGCGCGGGCCGACGCGCGCGTGGACCGGATGCTCGCGGCGGGGCTGGTGGCGGAGGTGCGCGCGCTCCTCGACCGGGGATACGACCCGGCCCTCCCGGCGCTGAGCGGCATCGGCTACGCCGAGATCGTCGCCCATCTGCGCGGCGACCGCGATCTGCCGGGCGCGGCGGCGCAGATTCGTATCGATACGCACCGCTACATCCGCCATCAGGAGACCTGGCTGCGTCGCCAACGCGACGCCGCGCGCTTCGATGTGGGCACCCCAGGCTGGCTTGCAGCGTTAATGGAACGTGTGGGTACGTTTCTGGCGGTAGCCTGAGCGTACCCGACGACGTATACCGTAGAGCACGCCCGAACCGTGCGGCAACGCCGCCCAACGAAAGGATGCACGAATGCCGTTTCTTCAGGGTCGTCGCCTGGCCCCGCCCCTCGCCGCCCTCTCCGTGGCGTTCACGCTCGGCCTCGCCGCGTGCGGCGGCGGCGATCCGACCGCCACGCCGCCACCGCCCACCCTCGCCGCGACCGTCGCGCCCGCCACCACGGTTGCCACCGCCCGACCGGCGACGGCAACAAGCGTGCCGACGCGCCCGTCGGCGAGTGGCACCGCCGCAACCGCCACACGTCCGACCGGCGGCACGCCCGGCACCCCGGCGAACGCGACCCCGAACCCGGTGGCGATCACCGCCGCCTACAGCAACCTCCAGAAGCAGTCGTCGTATCACCTGGAGATTCGCGCGGAGGGGATCGGCACCCTCGTGCCGCTCGGGATCGGCAACACGCTCGTCTACACGATCGACGCCAATGGCGGCAACCAGAAGATCGTGATCGATGATGGCAGCGGCACGAAGCAGGAAGGCTACAAGGTCGGCACCAAATACTATCTCGTCACGAACGGCGTGGCCGCCGAGCAGACGAGCCTGCCGCTGATCTTCACCCTGCCGGACATCCTCTACAACAGCCTGACCGCGCCGGGGGTGATGACCTTCACGACGGCGGGTTCCGAGCAGGTCAACGGGCGGCAGACGACGAAGTACACCGGCAGCGGACAGGTCGCGCGACTCGCCGCCAATCCCATCTTCGCGCTCGCGCTACCGAACGCACAGGGCGACATCAGCGGCCCGCTGTGGGTGGACACCACCGGGAACTTCCTCGTCGCCGGTGATCTCACGATCAACCTCACCGCGCCCCAACCAGGCACCGCGCGACTGCGCCTCGACGTGACCCAGGTCGGACAGGTGGGACCGATCACCGCGCCGCGCTGACCGGCTCGCTACGGTATAGCAACGGACAAAGGCATAAACTGAATGGAAGGCCGGGGCGTGGTGGCACGCCCCGGCCTTCGCTATAGTTCAGGATCGTCGCGCGCGACCACGCCCCGCTCGGGCGTCCGCGTCATCCCCCTCGGATGGGAGTTCCGCCGACGAGTAGGCGCTGTTGCGCCACTCGTCGCCCTCCTTGGGCCAGACGGAGAGGAAACGCGCGGTAAGTGAACCCGATGGTACTTGCTACGTCGGCACCACCCTCGGGGACAAGTATCGGCAAGCCGCCGACGTAGCCGCTACTGTAGCAGGATCAGCGGGACGATACGGGGGCGCTGGCGCACCTCTGCCCAGAGGGCGCGGGCCGCCGCCGCCGCGAACCAGCGCGCCGCCACCGCTTGCTCGCTGGGTCGCTCGGCGACTGACAGGGCCGCGAACTCCTCCCGCACGCGGGTCGCCACCGCCCCGAAGATCGTCTCGGCGCGGGCGGCGTAGAGGAAGCCGTAGGCGGCGAGTTCCGGCCCGGCCAGCAGCCGCCCATCCGCCAGCGCGATCGTCGCCGCGACGGTGACGACCCCGTCGCGCGCCAGTTCGCGCCGCTCGGCGATGATCCGATCGTCGAGGATGCCGACCGTGTTCCCGTCGATGTAGATCGGGCGCATCGCCGTCTGCCCGATGATCCCGCCGCCTGTCGGCCCGAACGCGAGGATCGCCCCCAACTCCGCCTCGATGATCCGCGACGACGCGATGCCGGTCTCCTCGGCCAGTTGCCGATAGAGGGCGAGGTGGCGCGGCTCGCCGTGGAAGGGGACGACGTAGCGCGGACGGGTCAGCTCGATCATCTGCCGCAACTCGTCGCGCGAGGCGTGGCCGGAGACATGGACGCGATCGATCGCGCTGTAGATCACGTTCACCCCGAGCGCGAAGAGTCGGTCGATGATCCGCAGGATCGCCGTCTCGTTGCCGGGGATCGGGCTCGCGGAGACGATCACCGTGTCGTTCGCCTGCGGCACGATGTGGCGGTGCTCGCCCCTGGCGATCCGGCTCAGGACCGCCGTTTCCTCCCCCTGGCTCCCGGTCACCACGTAGACGATCCGCTCATCGGGGAGCCTGGCGACCTCGTACCGCCCGAGCAGTGTCCCGGCGGGGGGGCGCAACACCCCCAATTCGAGCGCCAGTCCGACGTTCTTCTCCAGGCTGCGCCCGACCGGTGCGACCTTCCGCCCGAAGCGCGGCGCGAGGTCTGCGACCTGCTGGACGCGCGACAGGAGCGAGGCGAAGGTGGCGACGATGATCCGCCCGGGTGCCGCGGCGAAGATCCGGGCGAATGTCTCGTCCAGCGTCCGTTCCGGCGGCGTCACGCCAGCCGACTCGATGTGTACGCAATCGGAGATCAGCACCAACGGCGCGCGGCGTCCGAAGTCCGCCAGCCGGGAGAAGTCGGGCGGCGGGCCGACGACCGGCGTGCGGTCGAGCTTAAAGTCGCCGGTGAGGACGACCAGCCCGGCGGGCGTGTCCACGCCGAAGCCGACCGCATCGGGGATCGAGTGCCCCACCCGAAACGGGGTCACAGCGAAGGCACCGGCCACGATCGGCGCGGACGCATCCGCCATGAACGGGCGCAGATCGGCGGTGGCGAGGAGTTTCGCCTCTTTCAGCTTGCCCCGGATCAAACCGAGGGTGAAGGGGGTGGCGTAGATCGGCGGGGTACCGAGTTCGGCGAGCAGATAGGGCAGCCCCCCGATGTGATCCTCGTGGCCGTGGGTGATGAAGATCGCGCGGATGCGGTCGCGCTTGTCGCGCAGGTAGCCGATGTCCGGCAGGAGCAGATCGATGCCCAGGTACTCCTCGTCCGGGAAGCCGATCCCCACATCGACGATGATGACGTCCTCACCGTAGGCGAGGACGATCATGTTCTTGCCGACTTCCCCGATACCGCCGAGGAAGGTTACCTGCACCTGCGCCAGCGCCGCAGCGGTCGTCAAGCCAGCACCTCTCTCGCACCCTCCCCCACGGCAGCGCCCGATCTTCAGGTACGCCTGTACGCGCGTTCGCGGCTGACGAGCACAGCGCGACGACGACGAGGCCACGATACGCAACCATGCGACCGAAACGCCGCCGCCCCGCCACCGAAGGACGAGGCGGCGGCGGGCGGCGGCACACGCGCTCAGAAGAGCCGCGTTTGCTCCGGCTGCGGCTGCTCCGCCTGCTCGGCGGCCAGTTGCCCCTGGCGCATCTCCGCCAGGAAACGCGGCAACTTCAGGAAGTCCGCCTCGATCGTCGCCTTCAAGGCCCCCTGGTGCAGCGCCGCCGCCGGGTGGTACATCGGCACGATCAGCCGCCCGCCGGCCGTCTTCGGCTGCCCATGAATCTGCGAGATCCGCCCGCCGGGAAACCAGCGCTGCATCGAGAAACGCCCGAGGGTGACGATCATCTGCGGATCGACGAGTTCGATCTGTCGATCGAGGAACGGTCGGCAGGCCGCGATCTCGTCCGGCAGCGGGTCGCGGTTGCCGGGCGGGCGGTGCTTCACCACATTGGTGATGTAGACATCGCCGCGATCGAGACCGATCTTGCCGAGCAGTTCGGTCAGGAATTGCCCGGACGCCCCGATGAACGGCTTGCCCTGCTGATCCTCGTGATGACCGGGAGCCTCACCGATCAGCATGATCTCCGCCGGGGTCGGCCCCTCCCCCGGCACGCCGTGCGTCGCGCCGCGACAAAGCTCGCAGGCGGTGCAGGTAGCGACGAGTTGGCGCAGCACGACGATCTCAGCCCCGGCAGCCTGGATAGGATTCGCGGACAAGATGACCCTCCTGTGAGTGGGCGGAGTAGGCGAGTGAGAAATATCCACGTCCGCCGCAAGTGTACGGACACATCGGGGAGAGTATACGCCCCGATGGTGCAGGCTTCAAGCACCCGGCGGCGCAGCGCCACCATATGCTACCAAACCGCCGCCCCGGTTCATCCTTCGTCGTTCATACTTCGTACTTACTCGCCTACTCCGCCTACTTCGCCCACTCGCCTCACCCCCGAACCATCTTCAGCACTTCGTCCGTCTTGGCGCGCAACTCATCCTCGTTGCCCGCTTCGACGTTGAGGCGCAGCAGCGGCTGCGTGTTCGACGCGCGCAGGTTGAACCACCAGTCCGGGAACTCGACCGTCAGGCCATCGAGCTTGTCGATCGTCGCGCCCGCCCCGGTGTAGTGCGCCTCGACAGCGGACATGATCGCCCCGATGTCGGCGACCTCGGAGTTGATCTCGCCGGAACGAACGTAGGGATCGAGCGGGGCCAGTACCTCGGAGAGGGGCTTGTTCGCCGCCGAGAGGAGTTCCAGGATCGTCAGGAAGGCGATCAGGCCGGAGTCGGCGTACCAGTTGTCGCGGAAGTAGAAGTGGCCGGAGTGCTCGCCGCCGAAGATCGCGTCCTCGCGGCGCATCGTCGCCTTGATGAACGAGTGCCCCACCCGCTCGCGGATCGGTCGCCCGCCGAGGCGCTCGATCGTCTGCGGCACGCTGCGCGAGCAGATCAGGTTGTAGACGATCGCCGCGCCCGGATTGCGGCGCAGCAGGCGGTCGGCCACCATCGCCGTCGTCATGTCGCCACCGATGAACTTGCCGTGCTCATCGATCAGGAACATCCGGTCGGCGTCGCCGTCGAATGCGACGCCGACATCCGCGCCGACCTCGCGCACCTTCGCCTGGAGGTCCACGATGTTCGCCGGCTCGATCGGGTTGGCGGGGTGATTCGGGAAGGTGCCATCCAACTCGAAGTAGAGCGGGACCAACTCGCACGGCAATTGCTCGAAGACGCGCGGCAGGATCATCCCGGCCATGCCATTGCCGGCGTCCGCGACGACCTTGAGCGGGCGCAGCGCCTTGACATCGATGAAGCTCAGCGACTTCGTGATGTACTCTTCGAGGACATCGCGGCTGGTGATGCTCCCCTCCTTTGTCGCGGCGGGGATGCGATCCTCCACGATCATGTCGCGAATGTGGTCGAGCCCTTCTTCGCTGCTCAGCGGGATCGCCTCCGCGCGGCACATCTTCAGGCCGTTGTATTCGGCGGGGTTATGCGAGGCGGTGATCATGATGCCGGCGGGATACGCGAACTTCCCGACCGCGAAATAGAGCTCGTCGCTGCTGGTCAGGCCCAGATCGATCGCCTCGGCCCCCTGCGCCGCGATCCCTTGCAGGATCGCCCCGGTCAGCGCCGGGCCGGAGGTCCGCATGTCGTGGCCGACGACCACCCGATCGACGCCCAGATAGGCGACGAACGCGCGCCCGATCAGGTAGGCCGTCTCCTCGTTCAGCTCGCGCGGATAGATGCCACGAACATCGTAGGCTTTGAAGATACTCGCATCCATGCGTCCCCCATTCTCACACGATCGCGGGTCACGAGCGGCAAATCGCATCGTGGCGCATCGTCCGGCGACGATTGCGGCGTAGTGTACACTACCGCTGTTAATGCACCGATCCGACCATCGGTCATCCACCCATAAACCGACAGCGCCCCCCATTGGACAGTGCCGCCCGCCGCTCCTACCGCAAAGCGGGGGCCAGGGCAACGGAAAGATAGCCCGCCATGAGCGACAACAGCCTCCTCACTCTCGGTCGCCACGCCACCGTCGATCTGCACACGCACACGGTCGCCTCCGATGGCCGCTGGACGCCGGAAACCCTCGTGGCGCGCGCGGCGTCGCTCGGCCTCCGCATCATGGCGATCGCCGATCACGACGCGCTCGACTCAATCGCCCCGGCGCGGGCGCGGGCCGGGGCGCGCGGGATTGCGCTCGTCAGCGGCGTGGAGGTGACGACGCGGTGGGACGGGCGACAGTGGCATCTGCTCGTCTATGGCGCGGACAGCGAGCGCGGACCCGTCCACGATCTCGTGGCCGAATCGCGCGCGCGGCACATCGCCGCCGCCACCGAAGCGATCGCCCGCCTGAAAGGGGCGGGCTATGCGGTCCCGTCGCTCGACGCGGCGGTCGCCGGTCGCCCGCCGCTGCCGATCTACGTGATGGACGCGCTGATCCGCGACGATCTGGCGCCGAACATGCTGGCCGCCAATCGACTGGTCAGCGAGGAGTTGGGTGTCCCCTTCTCCATCGATGTGCCGCTGGAGGAGGCGGTCGCGGCGGCGCACGCGGCGGGCGCGGTGGCGATCCTCGCCCATCCGGGGCGCGACGAGGGCGCGGGAGTCCTCGAACCGGCGCGGCTGGCGCGGCTGCTGGCGATCGCGCCGCTCGACGGGTTGGAGGTCCACTACCCCACCCATACCCTCGATCAGGTGCGCGAATACGCCGACCTCGCCGCGCGCCACGGCCTGCTGCGCTCCTGCGGCTCCGACTCGCACGGCCCGAATCGCCCGCGCGACCCGCTGGCCTATCACAGCAGCCTGATCGCGCCGCTGCTGACGCGGCTCGGCTTCACCTTCCCGCCCAGGGGACACGAGCGCCCGCGCGGCGAAGGGCACTTCATCTCCCGCCTCGATCCCGCCGGCAAGACCGACAACGCAACGCCACCCACCAAGGAGGACGAGGCCCGATGAGCGCCCTGGCCGTCCGACCGCTCGCCGGGGCCGACCGCGCCTGGACGGACGCGCAGTTGCGGGCAAGTTGGGGCGGCACGATCATGGCGACGCGCGGACGGCTCCACGATCTCGGCGCGTCGCCCGGCTTCGTCGCAACACTCGGCGGCGCGCGGATCGCCCTCGCCACCTATCGTCTCGCGGCGGACGGCTGCGAACTCCTCTCCCTGGATAGTCTCCGCGAAGGGCAGGGAGCGGGGACGGCATTGCTCGCGGCGGGCTGCCGACGCCTCTGGCCGATCACCACCAACGACAACACCCGCGCCCTGCGCTTCTACCAGCGGCGCGGCTTCCGCCTCGCCGCCCTCCACCGCGACGCGGTCGCCGCCGCGCGCCTCCTCAAGCCGACGATCCCCCTCCTCGGCGACGACGCTATCCCGATCCGCGACGAGTTGGAGTTGGAACTGCCGCTTGGTGGAGAGGGCTGATCACAGGCGCAGGGCAGCGCGGAGTTTACGCCAGTCGTCGAGCGGCGATACGAATCCGCCCTTGTGGAAGAATCGTTGTACGCGCATATTGCCGTGAAGGTAGTACTCCTCATAGACCCAGACATCGTGCCCGATCTTCTGGGCATATGCGAGCGCTGAGCGATCCAAATCGGCCAATGTCGTCGGCGCTATCGCTTGGTATGCCGAGAGAAATGGTCCGCAAAGATTCGGCGAGAAGGCGAAGGCATAGTGCATCGTCCGCATCAACTCCCAGGCACGCGGAGCGAGATAGGTTTGATCCCAGTCGATGACCGCGCTCACCCGACCAGAGAGGAAGAAGAGATTGGTCTCCTGATAATCGCCGTGGATGACCTGCCACTCGAGGGGTACGAGGAGGTTGAGCGGATCGGCATCGTGTCGCTCGATCCATTCCCGCTGCCCGTGCAACCAGGCGAGTGCCTCGCGATCGAGCGATTCGAGCTGCGGCCGCGCCCGAATCGTCTCTTCGAGATGGTCGATCCTGGCAAGCGTGTTACCCCGATTGGTCGCGAATGAGCGGGGCGCGGCCCATTGTTGCGGGAGCGAGATGAGCGCGCGGTGGAGTCGTCCCAAGCAGATGCCCATCGCCGCAGCCTCGTCCGGCCCGAGGGCTGCTCTCTCACATTGCCAACCGTGAGCGATCGGGAAAAGGGCGTGAAATTGCCCGCCTACCGCGAGGATAGTTTTCCCATCGGGCAAGGGGAGCGGGGCGATGGCTGGGAGGTTAGCTGCACGAACGTGGGTGATGATTGCGTGCTCGCGAATAACAGGCTCCGGCTCGCGATGGCGATAGGAACGCAGTACATGGCGGCCCAGCGCCGCATCCACGAGTAACGTCCGATTCACCGTACCAGAAGCGGCGGGCGTGATTGCGCGAATTGTCCCGAGCGGCCACGCATCCAGCAGCGCGCGTACGTCCGGCAGAATCGCCGCATCGACGTGCCCTTCCCGCCGCGCCCGCCGCTGATCATCCACGGCTGTTTCCTCCAGTCTGATACGGTCTGTACGTCGGCCCCTCTAATGGCGGGTTGATCTACGTTGGACCATAGCGCGCGACGCAGAAGCGTTCCAGCCGTGCGAGCGCGGCGGGGAGGTTGTGGCGCGCGAAGCCGAGCCGGAAACCTTCGCCGGGCGCGTCGTAGACCGAGCCAGGGAGGAGCATCACTCCCTCCGCTGCGGCGAGGTCGGCGGCGAAGCGATCGATGGAATCGCCGCCCAACAGTTGCGGGAAGCCGATCGGCCCGACGCGCGGGCGGGTCCAGGCGAAACGCTCGGGCCAGCGCGCGAAGAAGGCATCGACCTCGGCGAGGTTTCGCCCGATAATCCCCATACTCCGCGCCAGCACCGCCTCGCGCGCCCGCAACGCCATCAGCGCCAGCACCGCCTCGCGCGCCCGCAACGCCATCAGCGCCAGTACCTCGCTCGGCGCGCTGTTGCAGATCGTCAGATAATCCTTGAACGCCTGGAGACGGCGCAGCAACTCGGCGTCGCGCGTCGCCACCCAGCCGATCCGCAGGCCCGCGAGCGCGAACGCCTTGGACATCACCCCCAGGCTGATCGACCGCTCGTAGCGGTCGGCGGCGGCGGGGAGACGATCGGCGGGATCATATTCGAGGAGGCGGTAGACCTCATCGGAGAGGAGCCACGCGCCGCACTCGCGCGCCACGTCGAGCAGCCCCGCGAAGGTCGTCGCGTCGGGGAGCGCGCCGGTCGGGTTGTGCGGGAAGTTGGCGACGATCAGGCGGGTGTTCGGGCGGATCGCCGCGCGCAACGTCGCCAGGTCGAGCGCCCAGCCCTCCTCGGCGCGCAGCGGCAGTAGCGTCACCGCCGCACCGGTCGCGCGTGCCACCTCGTGCAGCGACTGATAAGCGGGCCAGGTGACGACCGCATGGTCTCCTGCGCCGAGCGTGACGTTGAGGAGCGCGAAGATCGCCTCCTCCGCACCGCTGAAGACCAGCGTCTCCTCGGGCGCGATCCGGTCGTAGAGCCCCGCGATCTCGCGCCGCAGGAGCGGGTGCCCCGCCGACTCGGTGTAGCCGAGGCCGAGATCGTCCCAGAGCGCCCGGCTCGCCGGGTCGGCGAGCGCCAGCAGTTCCGGCAACCGCAACGCCTCCACATCGGACGAACTGAGCAGATAGGGCGCGGCGAACTCGTAGCGCGCGAAGTAGCGTTCCAGCTTGAAGTCCGCGAGTCGCATGGCCCCTTCCCTCTGATGGTGCGCCACCCATGATAGTTCGACCACACAACAGACGAAAAGATACCACGCGGCGGCTTCTCCTCCATGTCGGCAGCACGGATTCCTACCCCCTACTGATCACTGACTACTGCCTACTACGTCCGGGCTTCCCTCGCGCGAGCGGAACGGCTATACTGACACAATGTACGTACTACCCGACGCGGCGAGGGGAAGCGATGGCCGAGCGCAACGACATCACCGAGATCCGCGAACGCCTCGACATGCTCGATCTGGTCGGCGCGAAGGTGCAGCTGAAGCGCTCCGGCAAAAATTGGAAAGGTTTGTGCCCTTTCCACACGGAAAAATCGCCCTCGTTCTATGTCTACCCCGAGGGCGGCAACTACGTCTGCTTCAGTTGCGGCGAGAAGGGCGACGCCTTCACCTGGCTCCAGAAGACCGAGGGGATCGATTTCCCCGAGGCGTTGGAGCAACTCGCGGCGCGCACCGGGGTCACATTGCAACGCGGCACGCCGCGCGACCCGGAGCGCGACGAGACGCGCGAGCGGATCTTCGCGATCAACGAGGAGGCGGCGACCTTCTTCGCCAGCATCCTGCTGAACGGCGCGGCGGGCGAGGACGGGCGGCGCTACGTGGCAGAGCGCGGGCTGAACCGCGAGATGGTCGAGCGCTTCACCCTCGGCTTCGCCCCGGAAAGCTGGGACGCCCTGCTGAAGCACCTCACCGGGCACGGCCACAGCGAGCAGTCGCTGGTCGAGGCGGGGCTGCTGACCGAGCGCGACGACGGGCGGCGCTACGACCGCTTCCGCAACCGCCTGATCTTCCCGATCCGCAACCGCGACGGTCAGATCGTCGGCTTCGGCGGGCGGGCGCTCGGCGACGGCAAGCCGAAGTATCTCAACACGGCGCAGACGGCGGTCTTCGACAAGAGCAGCGTCCTCTACGGCATCGACCTCGCCAAGGACGCGATCCGCAAGAGCGACACGGCGGTGATCGTCGAGGGGTACGTCGATGCGATCATGGCCCATCAGGTCGGCCACGCGAACGTCGTCGCCTCGATGGGGACCGCGCTGACCGAGCAGCAGGTGGGGCTGCTGAAGCGTCTCACCGCGCGGATCGTCCTCGCGCTCGACGCCGACGCCGCCGGGCAGGCCGCGATGCTGCGCGGCATCGACACGATGCGCGGCGCGCTCGACTACGACGAGGTGGCGGTCGTCGATCCGCGCCAACTGGTCCGTTTCGAGCGCAAGCTGAGCACCGAGATCCTCGTCCTGACGCTGCCCGAAGGGAAAGACCCCGACGAGTTCCTTCGCGCCCGCCCGGCGGATTGGCCCGCACTCGTCGCCGGGGCCGAACCGCTGCTCGACTTCGTGATGCGCGCGGTCGTCGGCGGCATCGACCTCGCCGACCCGAAGGCGAAGTCGGCGGTCGTGGCGCAGCTCGCGCCGCTGATCCGCGAATTGCCGGACACCATCCAGCAGGCGCACTACACCGGCCTGCTCGCGCGGATGCTGCGCCTCGGCGAGGACGTGGTGGCGAGCGAGTTCCGCCGCCTCGCCCTGGTCCGTCCGACCCGGCGCGGCGGCGCGGCTCCCGGTGTCGCGCCAGAGCCCGAAGCGGCCAAGCCGAGCTACAGCGCCCCGCCGCGCGAGGACCATCTGCTCGGCCTCCTCCTCAGCTTCCCGGACGCCGCGCACGACCTGGCGGCGGAGATCGCGCCCGACGACTTCACCTCCGGGGCCAATCGTGCCCTGTGGACATTCGCGCGCCCGATCGTACAGGCCAATGGCAAAATTACGGCGGGGGAATTGCTCGCCGCGATCGCGGAGCCGGAGTTGCGCGCGATCGCCGACGGGGCCATCGGCGCGCTGGTACTCCGCCCGAGCGGCGTCCCCGGCCCGATCCGCCAGGAGATCCGCGACACGCTCCGCCTGCTGCGCCAGGAGGCGAACAACGCCAAGATCCGCCTGCTGCAAGGCGTGATCGCCGAGGCGACGGCGGCGGACGACCGCGACGGCCTGACCGAATTGAGCGGCCAACTGCTGCCCCTACTCGCCACACGGCGCACATTCGACCCGCCGGTCAGCCCCTATTTCCGCGACCTCCGCACGGTGGTAGACCGGCGCTGATCCGGGATAGGTGACCGACATGCGCCGACCGTGTACCATGCCGCATGGTGCAGATCACCGCGAACACACGTCATACTCTCCGCAGCACGGGACGGGCGTCCCGGCCAGGGTGAGGAGCGGGGCGATGGGGTACGAACGACGCGACGAACCGGGACGAGCGCGGGGTCTTGCGCGGCAGGGCGTCACGGTGGCGGGCAAGGGGAGCGAGCGGGTGATGGCGGCGGTGGCGCACGGCGCGATCGCCTTCGGTTTCGTCGGGATCGGCTTCCTCCTCTCGCTGGTGATCACCGCCGTGATCTGGCTCGCCAGCAAGAAGTCGCCCTATTTACAGGAGCAATCGGACCGCGCCGGGCGTTACCAGATCTATGTCGTCGTGGTCAACGTCGTCGCGATCGTCGTCTGGCTGCTCGGCCTCGCGCTGCTCGGCTATCTGATCGGCTGGGAAGGGCTCTGGAACGGCAGCATCCAGCGCACGGGCGGCCTCGGCCCTCGCTGGATCGTCGTCGCGATCGACGCCCTGCTCCTCCTCGTTGCCATCCCGATCTTCGCCGTCTGGTACGTCGGCACCATCCTCTACGGCATCTACGGAGCTTTTCGCTCGCTCGGCGGCCACGACTTCCACTACCCCCCGCCCTTCTGGAAGCGCGGACGCCGGGCTCGCGACCACACGCTCCGGTGGACCGAGTAAGCGTCACACTCAGCACTTACAGCCTATCCGAAAGGTGCTGTGGCGTGGTAGCCTTGGCGGATGGAAGCAAGCTTAGCCGTAGTGACCGCCCCCTCCTCGACCACCGATGACGCGACGATCTGGCG
>JAABUH010000476.1_pt1 | contig 58872 bp, 100 predicted proteins | sample 5559121 | NCBI WGS metagenome assembly JAABUH01 (sample SAMN10711871, study PRJNA513364) | rock metagenome | isolation source: Antarctica rocks | place: Antarctica: Victoria Land, Battleship Promontory nord | collected 2015-12-28 | reverse complement strand
TGAAGGAGATGGATTGTGGTTGTGCTGGATGATCTGGAGGGAGTAGAATCGGCTTGATATCGGTGACGATACCTGCCACGGAGCTGATGATAGGCGAGCTGGTGGCGGATCGTGTCTTCGCTCTTCTGCGGTGGCTCGCGATGATGGGATCCGAAATATCGATAGTCCCCTCGTGCATGTACAGTCCCCGTCGCGAGCTCCTATGTTTCCGCCTGGTCGTGGAAAAATTGGCGGGAGACTCAAGGGCAGAGATAGCAGTTGTGGCCTCGATGCGGCCCGCAGCGGATACAGCCGTGAGTGTCACGGGGACGCCATCGCACCAGTACTCCTTACACACCACTCGCGGCTTCGTGGCCTTGACCGATATTTTCACTTTTAGCTCGTAGGTCACCGAGACGAGCTTCGTGACGACAGTTTCTCCTAAATCCCATTTGCCTCCTCGTTTCGGCAGGTCGATTGCTGCCCTACACCAGTAGGCACCACCGCTTCCGGGAGTCGGCTGCTCGCAAATGACCTCGGCCACTTTGTCTTTGATCACCCGGCCTGACGAGCCGGAATCGGTGATTGGGGAGGTGGGATCTGAGAGAATGCGGTGGAAGTGGGGTCGAGGAGACGCGCTGCGGCGGAAGACGGACGACAGGCGGGATGATGCCGCGGATTCGGGCGATACGTCGCGCAAGGAAGGCTTCGGGGAAGCCTTGTGATCAAGAAGCTCAATACGACGCTCGAGGACGACGATAGCCTTCTTGATGGCGGTGGTCGGGTCATCCGGCTTGGCGTGAAAGGACACGTTGAATGTATCGCCCGGCCCGTATGCTCCATGAGGGGAGTTGAGGAAGATCTGGGTGGTCGTGCAGTCGGTACCGACATGGATAGCTTGGGGAGGAGAGAGCGGGGGAAGTAAAGGTAGCCTGTGGTTGTGCAGGTTGAGGCCGTACGCTTTCGATATTTTCCAGCCGACGTAAGGAATAGGTTGGTGGTCGACGGCCACTTCGAGTCGCCAGATCACCTTCCATTCCCTCAGGCACTGCGCGCTCGCCGCGATATCCACAGCCTCCGGTGGGATGGATATCCGAAAGGGATGCTCCCAGTCGCCCAGACCAACGTACTCGACTCCCGTCGGCGGTTCCCACACCTTCTTTGCCTTCTCCCAGAGGACATGCTCAGAGTCCGCCCCGAAAGGTCCGTTCGACCGTACCTCGTAACATCGGACAAGCACCGATACGCTCTTCACCGGAAGGGGTTGACCAAGCTGTGGAAGTCGTGTGATGACATCTCCGCTGATCACCACGGGTGAGAGTCCAAGGTAGCCTGTGAGAATTCAGTCCCGTTGCAAATGGAGAAGGTGAATCAACTTACCGGTATGAGGAAACACACGGCCTCTTGCATTGCCCTGCTTTGGATTGAGGGTGAGCTCAAGCATGAGCCTGTATTAAGACGGGATGACCGATGACTACCGCTTCATGAGGTGAAGAAAGAAAGCGGAAGGGATGAAGGACCGAAGATAAAAGGGAGATTCCATCGACTATAAGGGTGGATCGAGAAAGACGATTGGGAACGCCAAGACTAGGCGATGTGATGGCTGGTCGGGTTCCGGGCTAGGTGGACTTAAGAGATTTTGAGTAGGGGGGAACGGGCGGACTAGAGAGTTTTTGGGAAAGGTGAGGCTAGCCTGTTTGCAGTGCGTGTGGGGAAATATTTTGGCGCTAGCGTCGATCCATGGGAGATCCCGGAGTGAAAGAGCCGGCTCGCCGAGTTGAAAGAGAAAGCGATTTTCTCCAGACCCCAAGGATATTATTGAGCAGCGATGCCGAGGGGTTCATGTGTGCCAACAACATGTCCATATATATGACAGCTTTGGCTTGATCAGCTACCGAGCCCGTCCGGGTCGGTGGCTTTGCTCGCCCCGCTACGATTGAAACGCAATCAGGCACGGATCTTCCCCCTCTGACCGACCGCGAAGGAAAGGCGTCGTCGTTACGTGATTTCTGGACCATGCGGGTCAAGAAGCCACACCTGTTGTAGCTCCCATTTCAGACCGGCTTCCGCAAAGTCACGTCGAGGCATTGCAATGACGGATGCCTTCAGATGACAGCCTTAGACGAGCTCGACGACGTGTACCATCAATGCATCGTGGGGAGAGTTCGACAGGAAGGTTAGACTGCATTGAATTCTCTGCAGCACCGATTCAGTTCTGGTCTCGGGACATCGGACTAGTCTAAACCCTATGTGCCTCGGCCCGGATACTACTTATGCAAGGTTCCGTCTACGGCTCCGATCACGCCGAACCCCTTTCTTCGACCTAATCACAAAGTGGAACCCGTCTCAAAGGGCCACGCTGTAACACAGGGGAAGCTTGTATGCTTTGGTTATAGTAACGTGAAACGACGCCGCATCGTGTCCATGTGATTTTCGGACCAGACCAGCCCGAGGCAGAACATCCAGGATGGTAAAGATAATCTAACAGAGAACATTCTCGTAACGTTCCTGGACTATAGCGCCTGCCCTGGTGACGGACAACTGCGAGATCCGTCGGAATGTAGGGCATACCCAAGTCGATGGCAGAGGCGATCAGGTACAGTACATCGGAAAGGCGCGGAGGAATGGTGGCGCCGAAAATGCCAGGCCTGAATGCCCGCATCGGATTCTGTTGGTGTCGCTTGGAGGATGACTAAGCAGCTTATCAGGTCGGACGAGGTCCGCCACCGTTCGACGACTGCAAACTACTTCTAGCAGCGGACGATGCACCCTACGGTCCGGAAGATCCAAAATGACCGAAAAACCTACGCATCCTGTATCCACAAAATCGCGATGTCCGTCAGATCAATTCGAAACCCGTTCCGCAAACCTCCATAGGCTCACCAACCTCTTTCTCGAACTTTTTGAATGCCTCAGTCACCTCTTTTGCGAATGTCTCGTCCGACATGAACCTTGCTGCGACCACCGCGAGACTCTTTGCTACCTTCATCGCGATTTTGTGTGCTTCTGGTTTCCTTGCGGACTCGGTGAAGCCGGCGGTATGAGGACTTGAGCCTTCAGGCGAAGGGAGGTCTGAGGTCTATCAGTTGATGTGAGCAGCGGGAGCTTGGGATCTCACTGAAGTCCGTAGAGAAGGCCGGGCATTTATATGACACATTTCCTGTTACCGGGGTAAACGATTGATGCAGGAGCAAGAAGTGGTACAGACCGAAATGTGAACTCGCTATGCTATACCCACCCATCTGAACCTTGTCGCCAAATTCTTTTCCAATGAATTCCGCGTACAACTTGGCCAAAGGCGGATAATTATTCAACTCAGCATACACGTCTGTTTCCAATCAGCAGGCAGATCATTGGTTTGTTGCTACGGATGATCCTGACCTTGATCCCTTGGTTCGGTGTCAACGCTACATCCAGGCGACCTGGATCATATCGTCAGGACTTCGGGCTTGACACGGATGCGCGACGTACGCAGCTGCGGATTCGAAACAAGCGATAACCTTCTTTCGCAACTTCAGAGTTTCCGACACGGACAAAGCTCGACAACAGTATGACACCTTGGAATCTATCGCATGGTCAGATTCGGTTGTGCAGCTGAGTAAGAGACTTACAGCTCGGGATTATATTCTGCGTCCATCTTTCAGAGCCGAGGATGACACCATGAACGCGCATCGATGACTCAATCTGTTGTCGAAGCATCGAGACTGCGGTGTCTTTCAACAAGTCAAATCAGCTCGCACCAGCACAGCCGACGAAGGCGGTTAACAGCCTTGGACCGCAGCGTCAAGCGCATTGATGCCGTGCCAAGGAGCGGCCTGTTCGGGGTTAAGCCTTGCCAGCAGCTGTCACACAGCAGCAAACCTACACCAGCATGTTCCCCTCTACCATGAAACTGGAACTGGAAATTGGATCGGGCCAGACTGTTCCGCTCAGCAAGTTCTCTCAAGATGATGCTCTTACCTCGCAGGCCCCGTGATCGGACACACCCCGTCAAACGGGTCTGACCCCATCCCACCTCCAGGATGCGATATTCTACACGCAACGAGATCGTCATATACCCCCTCTCTTAGGAGAATGATCTTGCCTCCCCCGTCCTCCTCAGCTACGGCCGATCAGCTCCGAGTTAATGTATGTAGATGTGAACGTACCAGGTGAGCCAATGAGCTTGACCGTCCCCGGGATGTTGCAAGCTTTCAAACAAGCCTTGAGCCCCAATGCCGCGGCCACGCTGACGACCGCGATCAGATCATGACCACATCCTTTGTACCTTCAACAGGAACCGACCACGAGCCTGGGTAGACGCACCATGCCCTATGTCTCCCAATGCACCATATTCCGAGTTAAAGCCGAATGTCTTTCGCCTTTACGGTGTGTATATGTCGACACGAATGCCGTGGGGAGACTGCTGGGATTGGACACTTCGAAATCAAGTTTTTGGAGCGCCTTGAGCAGATTCGCGTGTGCCTTTCTGAATCAAGATATCAGCATTGGCCTAAAGATCACATAAGGAACATACACCTCCGTGAAGGCCAGTTCGGGATCCTCTGCTTGACATGAGATCAAGCAATCGCACGTGGGTTTACGAGTCGCATACCATGATGGCGAGGCTTAAGGCACGCATGTCAGAGATAGACGCGATCAAAGATGACATCCTGAATCTTTTCCGACACGAAGCTTGGAGTCGGCGGGACGAGGTCACGAAGGGAGTCGATGGTCTGATTGACCAGTACTTGGACATCCAAGGGAAGATCTCGAGGGGTCATCGGTATCCTAGTGGCGATCATCGGGATGGGAAAGCCACGGATGAAGATGTAGGGTGGAGGCCTTACGATGACGAGGGATGAGAAGATAAGACGGAATCGGAACCAGACAGGCGCAAGCCCAAGAGTATCGCACTTCAAACTGGGCGACATTTCCGAGTTGATGATTTCAGCATGTTGTCTTCCCTGTGACGCTTATTCTTTGATGCTGATGGGGTCAGCCGCTCGCGCTTTCCATCACTAGGCTGATGTTGGCTAAACGAGTCCGAAGCAACGCTATATTGGGAACCCGACCGAGCGGTTCGGAGGGCTTACCGATGGTGTACCCGCCTGGCCCGGACGGCGTGCTGTAGTCACCTTCCAACTGATGTTCAACCTTATCTGACATTCCGAATCCCTGAATCTCATCCACCGGGCCTCTATCATTGGATGCTTAGCTTCGCCTTATCTCTCTTTCAACTTGCCGTTCACATTGAAAACAAAACAAACGTAGGGCATCGTCGGACGGTCCTGCTGGACAAAACACGACATCTGACATATAATCGATAAAGATTCTGTTTCATAGTGCTCTGTCGTCAGCTTCACTTCATTTTGGAGCCCTGGTCAATATCTATACACTGTCATTTCGTGTCCCTTCCTTTCATATCCTGAAACGTCGCCTCACCCGTCGTTTACCTCGACGATCTTCACGAAACAACTTTAGACCAAAACCCATCTCATTTCACTCCACTCGACCAATTCACTTCACGCCTCCTAGTCCTCATCTCCTCTCTCCCTGCCCCATGCTCACATCCCTCCTCCTCACTTTCACGGCCCTCCTCCTCCCTCTCGCCCTCGCCATCCCTACACCCGAAACTCCTCAGAAACGGGGCGTCAACGCCGGATGGCCGTACGGCTCGGAGAAGATCCGTGGTGTCAACATTGGAGGTGTGAGTGCTCTTCTGCCGCTCACGGACATCATTGAGCCCTTGTAGTGGCTTTTGCTCGAGCCTTTCATAACAGTAAATCCTTGAACTTCCTGTAGACGAACTCCTCTCATCTGCTCGTAGCCTAGCCTCTTCAGTAACACCGGTAACGACGGTATCGTCGACGAGTACACCTTCTGCCAATATCAGGACTATAACACCGCGCACAATGCACTAGTCAACCACTGGAACACCTGGATCACCGAAGATGATTTCCGCCAGATCGCAGGCAAGTTTATCCCTCCCCGTGTCATCGGATGCTGACCTCCCATGCTCAGCCGCAGGCCTGAACCACGTCCGATTACCCATCGGTTTCTGGGCATACGATGTTTCCGGTGGGGAGCCTTACATCCAGGGTCAAGCGGAATACCTCGATCGAGCTATCGGCTGGGCGGGGAATCATGGCTTGAAAGTCCTCATCGATTTGCATGGTGCTCCCGGCTCGCAGAACGGGTTCGATAATTCCGGTCGTCGCGGTTCTGAGCTATGGTGAGGGCTTCTTGGATTTGCATGGGGCGTCGCTGACTTACTTAGGCACACGGACCCCAATAACGTCCTGCGCACCAAGCTGGTCATCCAGACGCTCTCGCAGAAATACTCGGACCCTTCCTACTGGCAGGTCGTAACGATGCTTGGGCTTCTCAACGAGCCCGCCACCTTAGTGAGCAACGACCTCCTCCGGACGACCCGACAATACTGGTACGATGCATATGGCGCAGCTCGATACCCTTGGGCGCAGTCCGGTTCCGCGAGCAAATCTGGCTTCGCGCTTGTCATCCACGATGGGTTCCAATCGCTCGACACCTTCAACAACTTCATGTCTGAGCCCAGCTTCGAGGACGTCTTCATCGACACGCACAATTACCAGGTCTTCGATAATAACGTCGAGACATGGGACTGGAACACCCATATCCAGGGAATCTGCAGCAAAGCTGGCGAATACGCGAATTCACCGCCATGGCTCATGGTGGGCGAATGGTCGTTGGCGTCTACCGATTGCGCGACTTCGCTGAATGGCCGAGGAATCGGTGCGAGATATGACGGTAGCTTCCCCGGATCCTCTTACGTCGGAAACTGTTTTGGCAAGTCTGGTGATGGATCTGCCTTCTCCTGGTAGGCCTGCCTAGCGTCGCAACGGCGTACTATTGCTGACGCTCCGCAGCGAGTACAAGGACTTCTTGCGGAAATTCTACGACGTCCAAGTACAGACCTACGAGCAACAACAGGGCTGGATGCACTGGACCTGGAAAACCGAGTCTTCAGCAGATTGGTCGTATCAAGCCGGTCTCGCTGGAGGCTGGATCCCTTCCGACCCAAGTATTCACCAATACTCCCTCTCCTCGCTTTGCGGTTAGATTTGAGATGAATTTTCTGGAGGAACGGACATTGTCATGCCACCTTGACGCTCTCAATGCACCTCATCATCTCATATCCCATGACGCTGTCGATCCTGGTACTGTACAGATCGAGGATATGGTACCGGAATGGACGAACCCATCCTCACTCATCCCCAAGAACCCCTCCAGCACTCTCGGGTCCCCGTATTCATGAGAGCTATCCGCATCTTCGGTCCTAGCTAGAGCAGAAAATGTGAATCGTCCGCTACTTGGCGAGGGATACCGTATTGGTCCAGGGCGATGCATGAACTACCATCAGCCTGGTCCGGTATCCTCTGACCAACCTGAACCCGTTGTCCGGCCAAAACAGGCTCTTCCATATCCAAACTCAGTGCACCCCGACCAGGATCCCCGCTGAGTATTTTCACAACCTTCTTCACCCTCTGCCCATCTGCCACAGCCCGGATCGCCTCACTCACCCCCTGCTCCAGGAACGCAAGGTGGAATTCCTCATCCTTGTTCATCGCCATACCCGGATCTCTCCGCTGGATAGCCATCATGAGCATCTGCGTGGGGTTGCCGTTCCCGCCCTCGATCTTCAGGAGCATATTACCCTGCGCACTCTTTCTCAGCTGGGCAGAGTCAGGTGGACTCACGCGGCGACTCCGAATTCCTCGGTGAGCGGTTCCAACCCATACTTGACGGAGGTTGAGAGCCGCTCGGTGAACGCTAGGCCGATTGTTCCGGATGAGAAAACTTCGCGATCGTGGAAGAGCGTATGAGGTCGGCCAGTGATGAATGGTGTCGGGGAAGTCAGGAGGCCAAGCTATATCCCTGGTCAACTTTCTTCCTTGCTCGAGAGGGAGTCGGTATACCTTTGATGCCGATGGGAACATGCTATCCAGAGCCGAGAGGACAGGTCGTGGGGTCCCATCACACAGCAGCAAGAACGACTCTGCCCTATCCATCATCCATCAGGCCAGACTCCGATCAGAAGGAAGACCCACTTGACCGCCTCGAGCGCTTCTATCCGTCCACCTCCGACCCCTCCCTTCCACAATCCCGCCCACCCCTCCTCACGCCTCATACTTTCCACATCCCCTTGCTCATTCCCTTTCTTGTCCTCGGCATATCCCTCGACGACCTCAGTGGGGCGCTGCCTTCGCCCGACTTCTGCTGGTGGTCGACCACTGAGTCCTGAGCGGAAGATACCGACACCAGACTCGAAGGTCGCGATGCTTAGAGATGGTGGGGCGTCGAGTGGGTGAGAGGAGAATGATCCGATGGAAGAGGGGAGAGTTTGGAGAGCCGAAAGAAGGTCCGGGACGTGCGGGAGGGAGGTGGAGAGGAGGTATAGGGATGTTGAGCTTGGGGAAGGTGGGTTGAGGGAGAGGAAGGATCGGAGGGAGTTTGAGGTGGGGGAGAGGAAGACGTGGGTGCGAGCATGAAGCTTACGCTGGAAGACTTGGGGTATCCGAGGCAACAGCATTGATGACGAGCCCTAGGGTTTTGATCAACGGGGATCCTAGCTTTCGATTGGTCGCCTCGGTGGAGGTTTACAGAGGGATTACTCTGATGTCTCTTTCACTCAAAATCAGAATCAAGCAAGGAAGTGACGAGCCAACTTGATCCAATGCGGCGTCATATACATGCGATGGATGACCGCTTATCACCTCGAGCTATTCGCCGCACCCCTTGTCGATGGAGGAGTATTTGTCCCGCCTCTCCCCCTCAAGGCCATACCTCTCTTATATGCACCTCCTCGCTCCGGTACACCAGGCTCGGGAGTACCGTTCGTAGCGGGTCGTAAAGCGGGCGAAGCAGCAGGACTGCCATTCGGTGCAACAGGAATGGCGGCAGGTGACGGTGATGTTCCAGCTTCGGCTGCCTTCTTCGCCTCCGATTTCTCCCTCCACCCACCACCCGCTTTGGCTGCCACCAGACCTGTTGGGCTCGGCTCAGCAATCGCTGCCGGTCGACGGTAAGCGGCAGCTCCACTCCTTTCTGCATGCCGCCGCTCCGTCTCCTCCTCTCGCTCCCGCTGCTTTTTGGCCACCTCGTCAAGCCTTGCACTCTCAGCATCCCGTTCCGTCTTTTGCTTCGCAGCCCGTTCCGCTGCCTCGGCATTCCGCTTCTCGATCTCTGCTCTCGCCCGTTCCTCTTCTTCGGCGGCTTCAGCAGCAGCTCGCGCCTCGGCGGCGTGTTGTTCTACACTAAATCAGCTGGCTGGAACGGTAAGTAGGACAAAACTCACCCATTTCTTGGCGTTCCTCCTCTTCTGCAGCCAGCCGTTCCTGCTCCCGACGTTCCCTCTCCGTCTTTCTCCTTGCGATCACACTCGCCTTAAAATTAGCCTTCTCGGCCTCGATCCTCCGTGCCGCCGCGGCGCGTGCATTCTGAAACTCGACTTCCCGTCGAGACTCGACCGTTTCGCGTGCAACGAGGTAGTCCGGCATCATCCGGCCAAGACGGCTCTTGAGCTCGATCGAGGCCTTCTGATTCTCAATTGCCTGCTCACGCGCAAGCTTGTTGGCCTTCTCATGCGCGATCCTGTCCTCCTCCTTCTGCCGCTCATAGTCTTCAACGAGCAGCGGTCGCTCCTCCTTACGAAACGCCCGCTCGAGATGATCGACACGCTTCGCGACGATACGCAATCGCTCATTGAGCTCTCGTTTCTCCTTAGCGAGCTGTTCCACCTGCATTGCCACGAGTTTGGAGGAGTCGAGATCCTCAATCCCAGAGATGTCGACCTTGAGGCCACCCTTGGCCGCTAGACTTTCGGCGAGTTTCTTGGCTTCTTCTCGTCGAGTAGCTTCCATCTGCTTCTGCAGACGGTCCAGCTCGTTCTGCCTCGCCATCTCCTTCTCGCGTCGGGCGGTCTCTTCCGCTAGCAGCTTCGTCCGCTCCGCCTTCGCTGTAGACTCCTCCTTCTCCCTCCGCAGATTGGCTTCCTCCATGAGCTCCCTGCGTTTCGTGACAATCTGCCGACGATGCGCGGTCTGCTTGCGTTCTTCTTCAGCTTGCGCGATCGCCGCAGCAAAGGCGTCAGCGCGGGAGTTGATTGGTGCGGGATCGATGTACTGGATGGTGCTGTGCAGGCATACTGCGAGATTTGACAGGCGATTGGAGTCGACGGTGCTGGTGTTAAATGTGATGGAGTGGGCGATGTGATCGATGTTGGCGTAGATGTCGCCACGTTGACATGCGGTCATTAGGAACTTCTCGAGAGCCGGCATGTCGGTTCCCCAGGCGGTACCTTGGAATGGCTTGACCAGGTCAAGGATGTGAGACAGGGATACGGTGTCGTAGACCTGAGCGAGCTCCTGCACAAGGCGGGACAAGACGACCTCGCGGAGGGCCGGTAGGTACGGCTGATATTCGGCGGCGAGAGATGTGATAATGGGCGACAGGATTTTTGATGCTGTGAGGGGTTGAAAATCGATCTCGAGGATGCTGTAAAGCTGACGGATGTCGGACGAAACACGCCTAAGATGCTTGGTAGCGGCGTCCTTTACGAGCGCATCGCGAGTAGGCATCTTTGGCAAGTTTAGCAGGGCGACAAGCCTCTGCTTGCTCTCCACATCGCCGAGGGGAACGGCAAGAGCACTGAGCAGGACGCAGCCCGGTGCCTTCTCGAGGATGGAGCCTGCACGCTCGGCATGCTGGAGATACCTCGCCCACGCCGCCGCGTGAAAGACGGCCGTCTGCTTACCTCCTTCGGCCTTGAAGATCTGCGTCAACTTCTCGTAGTAGTTGGCCATCATGGCGGGTTTCGTCGACTTCTTCCCGGCCACCAGGCCGTGCACATCCTCGACAGACCGGAAGGCTTCCTGCCACAACTCGAGCTCGACTGCTGTCTCGAGCTGCAGGAAACGGGTATCGAGATAACGCGAAAGGGTCTCGGGATCCGCGAGATTTACCGCATGCTGCTGATGTGCATATTTGGTCGCATTCGACAGATCCTTGCGGAGTCTTTGCTCGCACAGCCGTCGGAAATCAGACTTTCGCTGGTGGACCTTGCAGAAGTTGAAGGCGCGGCGGGCGAGATTCTGGTAGATGACCTCGAGCCGGTCATTGCCCTTGGCGATGTCGAGACTGATGTCGTATGCATCCCAGCAGAACTTCTGAGCCGGCGCTATAAGCCGACGCTCGATCCTTTCGCGGTCGCCGGCAGTGTCGATAAAGGAGTCGAGGAGCATGCTGGCGGGTTGAAGGGGGAGCTCGTCGTCGACAAGGGGGTTTTCAGGGAGCGCGGAAACCTCGTTCCGCGCTTGCTCGGTTGCCGAGGTCAATCGAGCTTCGGCTTGAGCGATAAAGCGGTTGAGTACGTTCTCAATGGATTGGACCGCGGTCGTCTGCGCAGCGTTCTTGTAAGTGAGAAGACCGAGCCGGGCATGGGATTTTCGAGAGAGCTGGACGCAAAGGTCGATAAATTTGAACATGATGGGTTCCAGCACGTTGATTGGGGTATGCTTGAAGCGTTTCCTAAGCATAGATCAGTCAAAGTGCCGCGCCTTTGGCTGAAGGGGACGAACGATTGGAACACCTCCCAGAGATTCTCGAAAGCCTGCTGTTGAGACTGAGAGGTCCCAAGAGCCAGCAATTCCTCGGATCGCTAGGTACTGTCAGCCTTGTTATATGGACCTCACAGCATAGCCTACCTTGAGGGCATTTTCGGGTTTGACGTAGATGGGCGGCATCTTGCTGAAGATTTTACGCGATGAGCGGAGGAAAGTGGGGTGTCAAGGGACGGCTAGCAGATGTCGATGATTGGGTAAGCAGACCGCTCTGTTCCTCCTTGCTAACTCGCAAGGATTTATCGAGGTGACAGTCGCTGATGTCGGCTAAAGACGAAAACCTGGAAGCTCCCTTCTTTGTATCGAAAACGCCGAGAAGCCGGCCATTCAAATTCAAAGCGATAGACATGTGGCGGGATGCACAGGTCGGTCAATGACGCCACTCGAACCGTTCATTCGATCCCACCCAAACCGTGTCACTCCTCTCGACACCTCACCATGGCTGCGGCCTCCCTACAGCATCTGTGAGCCATAGTATATCTGGTGGGACAAAGCTGACGACATTGCAGTGGCCGAGGCGGTGAGGAGAACCTACGCCTTCGTTCGATCCGACTGACGCTCCCCGCAGCTCTTCGAGTAGCCAAGAACTACACCAAAGGCTATACCGACACTCAAGTGAGACCATCATTTTACATCTATCCTTTCCGCTGATCTGTCTAGACCAAAGTCCGGGATGCGACGACCAACGACCCTTGGGGTCCGTCCGGTACCCAGATGAACGAAGTAGCCCAATTGACATATGATCAGTATGTCCATTGCATTCTGAGACTCGTGGTGTGACCGTTCAGGGGAAACTGGTCTGACCGTTCAGGGGAAACTTCGTTGAGGTTATGGAGATGCTGGATAAGCGCCTGAATGACAAGGGCAAGAATTGGCGTCACGTTTTCAAGGTGAGTGTCACCTTATGAGCTATTCTGACATCAGGCCTTGACTCTCCTCGATTACTGCCTACATGCTGGCTCGGAGAACGTCGTCATCTACTTTAAAGACAATGTGTACATCGTCAAGTGAGTTCACGTCTGAGGTTTGTGCCTTGGTTGACAGCCGCAGAACGCTGAAGGAGTTCGTCTACGTTGACGAGACCGGGAAGGATGTCGGGGCGAATGTCCGGCAGAAGGCCAAAGACATCACGAATCTACTACAGGATGAGGAACGACTACGAGCCGAGAGACGATCGAGGGGAGCGATGCGAGACCGGATGCTTGGCAACATAGCGGAGAGTGGGTTGCAAGGCGAGGAGGACTTCGGCGGACCCAGACGTTCCCCACCGCCACGGAGCGCTGCTGCGTGAGTCGAGATCCCGAGATCAATGCTGATGTCAGACCTCGGCCTGGTCGCTCTAGAGATGAAGACGGTGATCTGCAAAAGGCGATCGAGGAGAGTATGCGAATGCAGGACGACGAGGCGAGGCGGCGGAGTCAGCGGACGAAGGAGGAGGATGATTTGGCGAAGGCGATGCGCATGTCTGAGGAAGATGAGGACAAGCGAAAGCGCGAGCTTGAGTCTTCGAATGCCAAAGCCCTCTTCGATGACAATCTCAATCTGTGAGTGCTCGATGACGGATCAGGGCTAATGTTTAGGAATTCGAACAACCAGTACAGCCAGCAGCCGGATTTGTTCGCTCAACAGACGCAGCAAATGCCGATGATGCCTACGGGCGGCTACCCGTTGGTTGATCTCGGTTACGGTGAGCAGCAGATGCAGCCACAATACACCTCTTACAATGTAGATCATGTTCTAGCTTGGTCCGTCCCTTCGCTGACTAGTCTAGCCCTTCCACGCGCAAATGATGGCTCAGCAGCAGCAACAGCAACAACAAGAAGAGTACATGCGACAACAAATGGCGCTCCAGGAGCAACAACGGCAGCAGGAAGAGTGGATGCGCCAGCAATACCTCCAACAGCAGCAGCAACAGCAGCAAATGATGGCTCAGCCAACTGGATACGGCTCCAACAACCCGTTCGCTCCCGGCGGATCGCAGTATCAGCCACCACAGCAACAGCAATCCCCCCAGCCCACATCATCCTTCCTCCCAGTCCCCCAGGTCTCCTCACCTCAACCGCCTCAGCAGCAGATCGAGCCTCAGCAAACAGCAAGACCCTTCCAACCGGCAGTCCAGAAAGACGATGGCCAGCACAGTCACCTCGCAGGTCTCCTGGCAAAGGGCAGGGAGGATGGGATGGATACGTTCGGAAATACGGGGAATCTCCGTAAGCTTCCCTGCAGGCTGTGTAGCTTACCTTGCTCACACGCCCCAGGTATCCCCGTCGGCTCCGGCTTCCACAGCTCGAATCGAATGGCGTTCGAGCAGACCGGCCAGGGGCCGCACCAAACCGGGTTCGGGGCGAACAATCCTTTTGGTCAAGTTGGCCAGCAGCAGAAGCCCACTGACCAGCCTTTCTTCTCCGTCTGATCGCGCCGTTCGATTTGCTCCTGTAAGAATACCAGATACCCGATCAATTGATGCTAGACGATGCATGTCTATTTCTACAATGTGGTGAAGGTGGTCGTTGTACAAGGAACGTCCGCTTTCCGTTTAACAGGGGATTGATCATGCGATACGTTTGTAAATGAGCAGGCTGAGGATGGAGATGAGGAAGGCTAAACACAGGTCGATCCATAGAGGCGGTTCATGGGATCGTCGCGGTGCGAACCAGGGTATAGGTCGGGATTGGACTGCAGGCCGAGGTGCTGGCCGGGTTGCCAAAGGTGATGGAGCGGTATTTTGGATGACGGGAGAGGAGGGAGTTGCAGGTATTTCTTCTTGAGCCAAGGGCGACAATCCGGGCACCATCGTCTCGCTCGGCTCAGCTTCTGATGGAGTAGCCACGACCGTCTCCTCCGACCCTGGTGTTCTAGGTTGCGCGACCTCTTTCTCTTCATTTCCTGCAGATGACGAACCAGTCTTGCCGCGCATCAATTCGTGATTCGGCAGCGCGCAATTCGGGCATTTCCATTCCCTCGACCTGTCCACCTGAATCAGCTCACCGGGCTAACCCTTGCAATGGAGATCACGTACAGCTTGGCCAGCCGTCTCCGCTCTTCCTTCGAGTAGTCCAACGCGCCGATCGCAGATAATGCTTCGCCGGATTGCATCCAGAAACTCCGTAATCCCGTGATCGCTACCCATCATCAGCCTCGCACACTCAAGTCAAACAAGAACCGGAACCGTACCCGTTCGGACACCCCAAGCAGGCTGCCAGCTCCCCGCATGGAAGCTGGTCAATCCATCTATACATATCTGCTCCCCATCAGCTATTGATCTTGTGGGTGACGGTGTGGGGGAGAGACCTTCTTGCCGAGCTCGAACCGCCCGTTTGGGGTTAGGAGGATGATGTCGGGTGCGGACATGGGGTAACTTGGGGGGAGGAGGATCCGGAGGTGGTACAGCCCTGTCGCGATTACGCATCAGAGAAAGGATTGGGTAAGGGAGAAGGGGCGGACCTCCTTGGTATTCGCTGCCGGGGACACCTCGCACCGTGCAATGCCATTCGAAGATGTCCGTCTGAACAGTTTATTCAGCATGCATCTCAGCGCATCGTAAATGGGTGGCCGATGAGGTGGAAATGAAAGTGGCTAGACCCACCTCGAGGGGAGCAGCGACGAAATCGTCTTCTTCCGGATTCGACGATTTCGACGCTTCCTGCATGATCCGCTTCACCGCCGTGGACCTCAGGTTCACCTTTGGACGATGAGCCGAAGAGCCGGACATACTCTACCGCTACAGTCACACAGCACCTGGTCCTCGAGGGATGATTGTTGATTGGTGGAAGAGGAGGAAAGGTAGGTAGACCGGCCCCAGCGGTGCAGGGTGGCGACACCAGGCGTAGATGACCCGAGGATTTTCCGGTTAGTAACCACAAAAGCCGAGGCAATTCTTCCTCAGATTACGGGTTACTTCTTCACCTTCAAGCAGGCCGCCAAGGCCTGCAGCTTCCCTTTTCGATCCTCGTCATCACTCTGCCTTTCGGCTCCCTCCCCGTCATCCAGATCCCGTTTGGCCTGAAAATGTCCAATGGCTTCCCGACTATCGCTCCCACCGGTTCTCCCACCGTCCCCCTCGTCCCCCCACCATCCTCCCCTTCCCCAATCCCATTCCCCGATGCTCAAGTCGACGCATTCCGAGAACAAGACCGGTGTCTTCCCGTCCGTATCCCCTCCGCTTCCACTCACAGACTTGCTTCCTTCTCCTCTCGACCGGATTGACAGAGAGCGTCGTGATAGATCGCCAACGTCGCTCGGATGATGAAAACTTCCCTGCCTGCCCATGCGAAGGTGAGCAAAGAGGCGAAGGAGTGTGTACAGGAGTGCGTCTCAGAATTCATCTCCTTCATCGTAAGCCCCACCTTCATCTCTTCGAGTCCTCATCTCAGTATAAGACGAGCGAAGGAGCGGATAAATGCTTGCAAGAGAAACGAAAGACTATCAATGGGGAGGATATACTCAGTGCTCTGCGATCACTCGGATTCGACAATTACGAGGGAGTATTGACGGTCTACCTCGCCAAGCTACGGGAAGTAGGTCTTTCCATCCTGGACTTTAGAGCGGGAGAGTCGCTGATCGGCGTAGTATCAGATGGCATTCGCGAGATCTCGACAGCATATAGGGGGTGATGAACTCAACGAGGAGCTGAGTGATGGGGAGGATGCGATTGAGGGCAAACGTAAATGGAAGCGGAATGGTGAGGGGGTTGAGCCGAAGCGATTGAAGGATGAGGAGGGGATATATACCGGGTGATACCCTCAAGACCCTAGATTATACCATGCATTGATCTACCGCTACAGTTTGATCCCCACCATACGATGCGGAGGATCGAAAACACAACGATTCTCCACCATGCGATGGGGAAGATCAGAACAGTGTTCGACATAGCGGACAGCTCGACGAGTGTGACGAGTTGAACCACTTGAAGAGGCAGCTCGCGTGGAACCGGTTCTTGCACGTTCGGCAGGGTTTGGTCGGCAGCGTCCGGTCGGTGAGCGAGATGATCCTGCGGCTTCGTGAGTCTTTGGCATGAATCCGTTATCGGAGAGACACACGAGTAGCAGATTGCGCATTCCACCACGCCCTCAAAGTGCAGCGCGACGTTCTTCTTGAACACTGTCAACGCCTCGAGGATCAACCCGTTCTACCAGAATCAGCTGTTTGCTAACTCTTGCTGACGATTCGGACTCACCCTCGACGTAATGGTCTGCTGGACGCTCATCAACCATCCCCTCCATTTGTTCTCTGGCACCCCAACCCTCCTCAAATCCCGCACATCCACTCCCTTGAGCGGGAACTCAGCGGGCAACCGAATCCCAATCTCCATCGGCTGCTCGTCCACCACATAGCTGGCGATCGCTTCAGCCGAGCCTGAGCCGGATGCTGCTGTCGCGCCACCACCTTGCGCTATCCGGACATTGAGTCCTTCCTCTGTAAATTGAGCCATAGCACGTGGTGCACGGAGAGCCGAAAATTCTTGAGCGATGATCACCGGCGATAAATGCCGCGCGGTGAAGTGGAGCATCGACATAGAGAGTTGACGGTCTTTGAGAGACTCGTAGTAAGTCCGCATGGCTGAGGGGATAGTCACGAGGGAGCGGTAGAACACGTGGGAGGCAAGGGGGACAAGATCCGGGAGATCCTCAGGCTGAAGCACTGGGGAAGGTGAGCTGATGTAGATGTGACTTTCCTGTCACTCACGATCGGGGAAAAACTCGTCTACTGCGTATTGACTAGCGGGGAAATTCCAGGCTCCCATCTCGGACACACCCAGCATCGCGAAAAGCATGGGCAGCAGACTCCCGCTGAGAAGCTTCGATGAGTTCAGTTGGTCCATGTATGCCCACCGCAAGGTACGGGACTACACAGCCAATCAGTTGATGCGGTGACGTGCAGACCCTAGGACTTACAGCATCCTCAAAATGATCCAGGATAGCCATCCAGGCAAAGAGCTGGCTCAACACCTGAAGAATCACCTGAGCGGGAAGTCTCCTCAAGTGCTAGCAGCTCACTGGAGAGATGGTAGTCTCAGAATGCCAATCCAACAGGGCACCCTGCTCGACAATCGCCACGAGCTCGTCCGGGAGAGCAATAGTCCGCGTTATCTGTCCGTCTGCGGCATCCGAGATCGAAGCCTCGACTTCAAGTACGAGAGCTAATGTGCGCTTTCTGGTGACCTGACTGAGGATCCGGGAAGCCGTGCATTGCACTGCTGATGAGGTTGATAAGCGTAGCAGGTCGCATAGCTGAGCGAAATCAGCCAGTACAAGCGGATATTGACTCACTTCTGGTAGTCCGGCATCTTCAACAGTATCTTCCGAGACGTCCTGGAGGAGGTCGAGCAGGAGAGCCTGAATGAGCTGTAAAGGCGTAGACTCCGCTGGTTCTTATCAGCGATGACTACAGAGACCCGCTAAGCGTCGCTTACCATTGCGACAACGCAGAAACAGCTTGAGCACCAGCTTCATTTGCTCGTCCTTGCCCTTCCACAGAGACCGTAACGCCTTGTTGGTATCGCAAAGGTCTCGGATTTGCTGCAAAAGCAAGAGGCTCTGATGCAGGAGAGGATAAGTTTCGATATCATCAAGCGAGGAGTTCTGATTATTAGCTCGATTCCGATCGCTATACTCACCTGCAACCCGCTCTCCATCAGATCAAAGATGGAGTCCCAGTGCGCCCCGCTCCGGTCCTGCACGATCGGTGCCACCGCGTTGTATAGCTCAGCCACACGGTACTCGATCTCCTCAGCAAGGTCGTCCGCGCCGTCGTCGGTGAGCCAAAAACTGACATGACGAAGGACGAAAAGCGCTCGTTGTTGGGGCAAAAAGACGGATGCCGCGTCGGGCGGGGGAGCAGAGGCGACGACTAGACGAAGGGCAGGGATACCACGAGTATTGGCTTGCTTGACCGGGATGCCGGTGAGCGCATTGGCTAGGCGGTTCTGGGCGGTCGAGAAGGATTTGGAGTCGAGCAGGAGTGGCTTGACGACGAGGATTATAGCGAGTGCGAGTTGCGGTACTATGGATAGTAAGTGACTGTGAAGGGCTTTAAGCTTACCTCTGTCAATGAGAGACAGGGCATATGTCAGCCAAGCGTCTGCTTCGGCTTCCCCAGCACCACTTTGTCGCAAGTGTCTGCTTAGTACATCCCGAAAGATCCGGACGGAGACGTCGTTGTCTGCACCATCAGCGAGAGCCAGCAGGAGTCGTTGAAGGAAGTCTGAGCTCGCCCATGGAGATCCGGCGCGCAGTTGTTGTATTATCGAAGTATGCCAATCAAGCTGAACCTCGTTCCGCGAGGCGAGGGAGTAGGACAAGGCGCCGTCGGTCTCTCGGATCAGGTCGGACAAATGTTCGGCGGCGAAGCCTGTTGAAAAAAGACCTCGAGATGCGCCGGGGACGGCCAGAGCGTCCTGCGCGATTGTCTTCGCTGTAAGCGCGATCTGCAACAACTCAGGCTGGGTATTGACCAGCTGTCGATCCACGCGAAGGAGGCAGACGATAGCCTCTGCGTATCGAGCCGGTTCCGATCTGCCTCTGATATCGAAATCAGATGTATGAATCGTGATGTTGGTATCTTCCGGAATGCAAGGTATGAGAGGGTCGACGATGGACAAGGTGATATCTGGAGGCCGGGATGCAAATCGAGATACGCGATCGATGATATTGGGCAACGGTGGTAAGATTCGACGAATGACCTCATCCGCCTGGATCAGAGGATGAGAAGGCATGCTGTGCATCAGAGCGACGTCGACTATGACGCTCGGACTAAGGTCGTCAGCTTGTGGTGCCACACCTTACAACGCTGTATGGGCTCACTCGACACAACATGTCACCTGTCCAAGAAGCTCCGCCAACTTCTTGCTGATCCGGTCTGCCAGGACTGATTGATTGGTTTCGGATAGATCCCCTATTCTGGACCATATTGCTTCGACAGCATTCTTGTCAAAGGGCGGGCCACTTCGGAGTCTCGGCACAATATACATTAAGTGATGTACTGCGACGATCGCCTGCACGTAGATGTCAGAAGCGACCAAGTCACCCATGCAGTCTTCGGCATAGGCGCCAAGGATCCTGAACGCTTCGTCTGGCAGCGTCGCTTCCGCTGCACCGGTCAAGACGTTGCCTACCGCATCGTGAATCGCTGTACAGACCAAGGCGAGTACCGTGTGCAGTGCGTCGCTGGATATGTGACCTGAATTTCGTCAAACTTGAACACGTCTCAGTGACCTACCTTTCGAAGTTAGGCAGCTCGCTGCGATCGCTCCAGCAGGACTCATTCCGCCAGCCAGTGCAGCTTGAGTGGTGTCGACAGCGATCGAATCAAGTGACCCCTCAGCAAGCCGATGGAGCGAGGCGGATGCCAGCAAGCTGCGAGTCAAAGCAAATCGGCTATCTTGAGCGACGGCCGGTGACTCGATGAGATGCCGGAGAGTTTGGCGGAAAACATCGTCCACGGCTATCACGTCGAAGATTGAAATGACGAGGTCGGGCGAAAGGCAATCGACCAAGTCGGTGGCCGAGGATTGCAGGTAGCGAACCAGCGTCTGAACGCAAATGAGTATCAAACCACGTCAAGAATGGATGCGCTCACTTGCTTCGCCGGCTCGCCCACCAAAGTCCCGTGGCTCCTCAAACACTCCACCACGGTCTCTGCGTATACCGTTGCAGCAGCCGATTTTGCTGACACTGCTTCTTGCAGCTTGTCGATAAATAGTGCAGCCAGCTTGCTGATGATGGCATCAAGACCATGGAGTACGGGTTCGCCAGTATTGAACTCCCGGACTGCCGCTATAATCGCCAAGCATCGCGGAAGTAGCGCTGCAGCCTTCTTATCGGCTGCCTCGACGGCAGGGAAACACCCCTCGATCATATTTTTCTCGATAACCGGCAAGAGCTCCCGGATCAACTCCTCCGAGATACCGGCTACTCTTGACACGGCTCGCCCAAACGTCTCGGCCTCCTGCTCGTTGCCGGCAGGGCTTCTCACGCGCCGACCAGCTGCTCTTCCGCCCATGGTCAAAACACCTTCTGACCATATTCGCTCGCCCATCTCCTCCTTGACGAGCCACAAAGCGGTTTCCTTTCCGGCATCAGCCTTCCAAGATCTACTGATTAGGAAGGTCGTGCAATCGACGACATCCCGGAGGAAAGCTTGAAAGGCTGATGGTTGTCCAGGTAGCGCATGTGTCGAAAGAAGTCGGGCGTCGACGGGAGACCAAAGGTGAGAAAACAGATTCTTCAGCGGTAAAGACGGTTCCGGTTCAAGGGGAAGGAGCGATGTCGGCATGGTGGAAATCACCACAAGCAGTAAAGGGTAGGTGAGATGTGGAATTGAGGGACAAGTAGTTGAGGTAAACTCCAGGAAGTTGGAGAAGGCTGTCGAGCGTATGAGCTGATCTTTCACACCGTTCGGTCGCGGGTCCTCGTCTTCGTCTTCCTGTCGGTCTCCGTTAGCATCCGCATCACCGATCTCGTCGTCCTCTTCTTGATCGTTAAATGCTACATCACTGATGTCGCCGTCAACCGAGTCTGGGCCCTTCTCGCTTTCGATACTTGAGACTATCTGCCAGGCTTCACGATACTCTAAGCACGAATGTTTCAGCCAAGGAACGGGATCGACGGTAGTTTTCACTCACTGCTCAAGAATCTGACCACTGAAGGTCCAGCGGTTTCCCAAACGGTCGCCTCCTTTTCCAGCCAACAATTCTCAAGCACCGCGGCAGACAGCAAGTTTAGCATCCCGTCTTTCAATATTTCTTCCGGGTATGTCTCGATGAGGGTGCCAAGAAGCGCATATGCCGCTCGTCGTACTGGAGGCTGCGAGGTGCCGAGATTTAGTTTTGGGGAATCGAGTGATGACAGGGCAGTCCACAGAATAGGATTCCGCAGCAGCCCAGCTATCTCCGGAGAAAGTGATGCGGGCATAGCTTTCTTGAGCTGCTGCAACAGCCATCCCAAGCCGACAAGACCGCCGACCCTGTATCTTGCCCATCGCTCTTCCGCCAACTCTTCTTCCTCAGCTGAAGGAGTCGCTACAGCCGGCGTGACCGTCAATCGTGCCTTCGCTCCCTTGACTCCGGGCCTGTTTGGAGCAGGTGTAGGAGCAGGTGCAGAAGCGACCGGTGCTGGGTGAATGTCATCGTGCAGGGATGAAGGATCGAGAATCGACAAGGAAAAATATTCCGCGAGTTCCGGTATTCTCGCCGTCATGTTGATTCGCTGATTCACTGCGCGATCCTGAGACGACTCGGACCAGGTCGACGACTCCTCCCAGAACTTCAATCCGGATCCCCCCGACCGCTTTCCTTCCTCGAGAGCGGCTACCATCCAAGATCCGAGGAGGTCTCGATTTTGAGTACCTGGGAGGAGGGAGACGGACAGAGTATCGATGATGGACGCACGGACAGAGGAGGTGGATAGGAAGTCATTGTGGAGTTGCAAAGCTGTGGTGCGGTGAGAGGGGGATTGCAGCAAGCTGGCAAGATTGTGCAGCTGCTGGCCTCAGAGTTATACCGGTAGGAAGGGCCATGACTGACCCATACTGCTGGCACAGCAGTTACAAGCGCTGTCTCCTTGAGCTCCCTTTCCACCTCGTCCTCATCCGCTCCTGCTGGTCGGAGCAGCTGCCCCACCCAATCCTCTCTCAGCTCGTCCAGTCCTTTCCGCCGTGTAACATCGTCCTTCTTCCCTAATCTCCTCAAAACCACCACCAGTTCCGCGGGCAAGGTCCTCGCCAGTCCCTGACCATCTAGAGGATCCGGTATTGGTGGTGCTGGAGGTTTTCGCGGAGGAATGTACTGCTTGACCTTTGGCAAAGCCTTCTTTTGAGCTTTGCTCAGCTTCTTCTGGCCCCTTTGAGGGCGATTCTGGGGAGCTGCCGCTTCTTCCTCATCATCACCGGCCTTCTTGGCTTGTTTGTTCCGAGTACCAGCTGACGCGGAAGATTTTGATGCCTTAGGCATGTCTTCAAGTGGGTCAAAAGTGCTTGAAGAGATGGAGGAAAAGCCAAAAAGATGCTGTCCTCGAAAGCGATTGACCTCCACTTTCCGAGTCCACTCACCTTTGGCCCATAGTACCAACAAGATACTGTCTTATCCCTTCTCTCATCATAAGCCCTCGGGTCCCCGCTCACGATATCGGTCATCTCGTGGTCCTACCTTTCAGACCTCGTTCATTTTGGTCCGAAGCCTCATCACACCCACACCAACAACTTCTGCTGGGATTGAATGATCCAAGCAATCCTTGGCGGAATGAGCGGAACAGACGAAGAGGACAGGTACTTCTGGTACCCCGGGCGGGCAGAAGCTGTCGAGGAATACATCAAGAAAGTTGGTCTATGAGCCATTTTTATTGACCTTGGCTGATCCTGCTTCAGAACAGACCCGCCATCATCACGAGCGACACTACACCTGCAAGCTTGTCATCGATGGCATGACCATTCCCGCTGATGGGAGCGTCGCAGTGGCTGTGGGTACAAGGCAGCTCATCACGCGAGGTATCGGATCCTGAGAGGGATGTGCCAAAAGAAGGTGTCTTGGCGAAAGCAGGGGAGATCCGTCGGTCATTTCTCCAGTCTCCTCGCTGTATACTGACTGGAAACAGTTGACCAGCTCCAACATCGGCTGCAGCTCGTCGAGGCAGTTTCCATATCTCTCGAGAGGACGGAATCACAATCTGACTTCCGGCATAGGAGGATGACTCAATTCCATTCAGGGCTAAGAAGGGAATGAAGAGCAAGAAGCAGATCCGGGACGAGGCGAGCCGTTCTCATCATGCAATTGAGAATCTTCTGATAATGGACAAGGCTCATAGCACTGCTACTGACAAGCTCAAAAAGCTATCTCAGCAGTCCAAGTGGACTTGCGGTAAATGGCGAGCCCATTCCCCAAGAAGCGATCGAGGACTTTGAGCTCATCTGCCAGGCTGCTCTTCCCAAAGCACACCGAAGTCGACCGTATTTGGTCGACTGTCGCTTCATCGGTCTCCAAGGGCCCGCTGAAAGAGGCAGGCGTCTTCCTCACCAAGGTTGCTCCGTCGCCTACGAGTGTTGGTGAGGAGGAGAATGTCAGTATCCCATCGTGTACTTGGCTTACGATGCTACAGCCGGTCCACGTGATATGCATGTACATCGCCGACGTGTACGACCTCGAGGTGGTCAAGAAGGTGAGTCGGAAGAGCAGATTTCGCTTACCTGCAGGTGCTTGAAGTCCTCCTCATCCGCCACGGGATCGAACCATCAGCCGTCAAGTCGGATCTATACACACTCGCTGGTATCGATTCGAATCATCCGACCAAGATCCGCTCTTCCATCTGGCGACCGCATGAGGTGATCCCGGGTGGCAATGAAGCGATCAAAGTAGGCTTTCTTTAACCTCATATGTCTGCGTTAGTAACGTCTCGGCTACTTAGAGGATGGAGGAGCATTACGCAGCCACCAAGCGCGTGTCAAATGGCTCGAGTCCGACGAAGCCGGGAGCCAACGGTATGATCGATAGTGACTCGGAGGATGAGAAGATCAGTCGGCTCAACAAACACAAAGCAGCTTCGCCTGTCGATGCTGCCAAGAAGGAGACGCAGAAAGGCGACGGCCATGCCGAGACCATCGCGACAGCCAAGCGGACGAAGTCGGCAGCGTGAGATAGCCATATCCTGTGGCAAAGTCCGGCTGATAGCGTGTAGACTGAAATGGCAGGAGAACGACATCTTCGGAGGTGGATCGGATACAGATTGACGGATTGAAGGCAGAGACCCGATACCATGGATGAGCGACGATACGAAGCGAGACGACCATGATGCTGCGAGATGTACATAAGGAACGAGCGTATGAAGATTACGTGTCTGAACTCCCTCAAGAACCGAGAGGACGGTATAGGGGTCTGAACAGGTGGTCGAGTCAGATGCGAAGGTCACGAGGAACTAAGAGCACTGCACTAGCACCTGTCCGGGTGAAGATTGCTTGAAGACCGTCAGCTGCTGAGGCTGAAAATCTCTCCCCACGATCTACCCTTCGTTGGGCACTTCGATCGATGGTCTGTGAGCGATAAGAGCGGTCTCTTCTTGGAATATAAGAAGCTCTCGCTCTGACTTTGGGACTTGCGGAACGGGCATGCTTGAGTATCGGATAACGTACTGCTATCGACACCTACTATGTCCATGATATACACGAATGTATAGGTCCCGACGGATTTACCTATACCACTCTGCATGTTCGCATGGCTACAATAATACTTTCCGCTCACTCTTGCGGAACGGAATACAAGATGTCAGAATCCCTTACAGTCCCCTCCTGCTAGATTTGTCTTCGTTCTTCTTCTGTACAATCCCATACTCGCTTGACTTCTCCGACTGTAATCAGCTCTTCTCCTGGTCCTCCCTCATCTCGGTCTCCTTCGCCTCCTCCCTCTGCTGGGCACTGTAATATTCGGCCGCCTCCCGCTCAAGGTCTAGGATGCGGATCATATCAGCATACTTCGCTCGAGAAACATTTGAGAGGTAGTAACTTACACTGGGCATTGTCCAACTTGGCTTGGTCGGTATCGACGAACCACAGCACGATAGCGCCAATACTACCCATGGCGAAGAGGAACCAATATGCGGCATTGGTGTTTCCATTGGCGCGCTTGATGATCGCGGACGAGATGAACGGGCCGATGAAGCCAGAGGTCTTGCCGACGGTGTTGAAGAGAGCGAAGAACATCATCACCTTGGGGGCGGGAACGACTTCGGAGATCATGGTGACTTGGTAAGAACCCCAGGCGGCGGTTTGGAACTGTATGTCAATCAGTGTCGGTCAAGAGCGGACATTTGGCGGTAGTGGGAGAAGGACTGACGTTCCAGGCTTGAGCGAGCCAGAATTCCCATACTGGTGGATGTTGGCAGAAGCAAGTGATCAAGCTCTGAAAGAAACGTACGATGATGGAAGCCAATCGCGTTGGTGGAGTAACCGATAGCACCCCACAAGCTCCTACGATCAAGGTCAGCGACCATCGAGGCGCAAGGCGAGCAGGGGCATCAACTTACGGAATGAGCGTCATGCACCCGCCATAGAAGACACCCTGCTTGACCGAGAAGCGGAACTTCTTCTGGAGCAAGAGGATGAAGAGGGTACCGGATCCTCCGCCTAGATCCGCGACAAGCGAGAGGGCGTTGAGCATAAGTGGGGAATAGTGGATGACCCTATGTCCGAGTCAGCCATGCGGCACGCAGGACGCGCACGACCCACTCGTTCTGGAGAATACCGGTGACGCTAAAGTAGGTACCGAAAGCTGCGCGGTCGTTAGATAGGTCACGAAGCAGAATATCGAGAGCGACGACCCACTCTCGTTCAGCATAAAGTAGGCGACGAGGTAGAGCATGCAATGTTTGAGGTGACGAGCACTCTTGACAGCACTCCATACTTGTCTGGGCGGCAATCAGCGACAGAAACAAGGGAGCAAGGGGAGGGAGGGGCGTTGAGGAGGGCGCAAAAACATAACGCTCAGTCGCACAGCAGGGCGGGAACGTCGGATGCAGAAGGAAGCTCTCTACTAACTGAGGACCTGCCAACCACCACTTGGTACCTGCCGGCAATTGCTGACCGGGACGACGCTTCTGGACGATAAAAAACGGGACGGTACAGATGACGGTCAAGGCGCCAAAGTAACCCATCAAGACCCGGTAGGATTTGATGAGAAGCTCGTCGGTTGAGTAACCGACACCGGCTGATATGCCGATGGCGATGGCGTAGAATGTGACTACCAGGGCTGAGCCGGTAATGTTGACAAGGTTGTACAGCTGAGAATAGTGGCGTCAGCTTCCTCCCATGGATAAGGAGAGTATCAGACACTCACCTTGGACCGCTCGTATGAGTCAAGCTCTCCGTGGGCCTCTGGTCTGTAGGGTCGTCAGAAGCGAAATCCTTGACTGGAGGAGGAAGACGATGAGGGACAGGGACCACTCACGACTTTGTGCCCATCTTGACTTCCTGCTCGGATTTGATCATCTTGGGTAAGTCTCGAACGAGACCCGGGAATGTCGCCGCGTAAAACGCCGTGACGATGTTTGCCGCTACATGGGATGTCAGTCTTTAAGGGTCGGAGGGAAGAGGAGGAAGTCAAAAGAAACTGCTCACTCACCGAGTGAACCGATAACGTAGAGCGCTTGAGCACCCTGCCATTGGCTGGGGTTCTTGAGTCCGCACATGGCAAATTGAGCAATGTACAAGACGACCTGGCCAACTGACGGTCAAGCATCCGTCAGTGGGGATCGAATACCTGATTCGGTGTGGAAATACTCACCAATCATGATCCACGGTCGCCAAGTTCCGTAATCGGCATATGGGCCGATGGTGAGCAAGAGGACGAGCTGGGCCGCAAAGAGGATGCCGGTGATGTCGAGCAGCATCGAATTGACTGTGACATGAGGGAAGCTCGTCAGCTCTACAGGGTCAAAGGCGAAGAGCGGAATGGACTGACTTGGAAGTGTCTGCCCACCCCATTTGACTTCGCCGCTGGGGAATGCCTGGGAAAGAAGTGCCTGTCGCAAAGCACCGCCATTGCCGCCGATCGCTGAAGTTCACCTTGTCAGCTGATAGTAGAAGGGAGAGATTGTGTCCAGACTCACGAGCACCGTTGTTAGAGAAATCTATCCAAGTGGTAGCCGTGTCAATCCCTCTTGCATGACGCAGGAGAATACTGACAGAAGATACAGAAAAAAACGTATTCCCACTTGGACGTCGGCTGTCGCTTCCCAGTCGTTGGGATGGTGTGCTTTTGCCGAATGACGGCCACACCGACGTTATTGTGCCCACCGACGACCGTACGTTGATCATCGACGCCGTTCTTGTCCTCGATATGCTGTACTCCGAGTTTCTTGTCCTCGCCAACGTGCTCGTGGCTTATGGTGGGAACGGCGGTATTCTTCTGATCGTAGACGGGAGCAGGGATACTGGACTGGTCGGGAGGATTGACGGACATGGTGTAAGCTGGACGTTTCACTGGTCAGCATAGAATTAGGGGGCAACGCCCGGCGAGTCAGCTTGGATTTTAATATAGCCCAGCCCCACTTGTGCTTTCACGGCCCGAGTCATTTAACACGATCTATCAGCTGATACATCAGCGGCGAATTGGCCGTATGTGAAAACTGGGAACCTAGTTGGTTGATACCGGTGTGCTTTCCCCCCGCAATGTAACGCCGAATTTCGGCTTCCCGCCGTTGCCCCACTTGATTTCCCCAATGGCCCCACTTGACTAACTTATCCCAAATTCGGACATCCCGGGCCGGCGAGTTAGCGTCGGCGGTGTTTCCCATTTTTGGGGTCAATGAATACGAAGTATGTGAATACGAAGTATGCCTCCAGTTTCTCTCCGCATTCAGCCCGTAACAATACGCATCCGAATCACCAATCAATTACCCTTAAGCATTCGAACCATGCCGTTGCTCCGACTCTTTGTTTACGTTTCCTAAGTATGTGAGGACAGGAAACGGCATGTACATTCAGCATATCATTCGGCGTATCAAATTGCACCGAGAGCCACATTGAACGTCTGCTCATTTTATGTGTCCATGAATGACATCCGCTCTCACATCGGACCTCGTAGGCCTTCAACATGGTCATCGTCAAGCGCACCATCCACTACACATTTGCTTTCTTCCCAACCGCCCAGTTATAATTTAGCTTCGCGCTCGATCTCGTCCTTCGGCGGACACCACTCATCTTGCAACTTTGTGTCCAAGCTGAGCGGGTAGATCTCGTTTGGATCCCACCATTCCCCCCAGCTCTAATCCCGATGTCAGCCTCAAAGCAGCCTGCAAGGATCGGAGACGTACCGTCAAGAAGACCGCATTTGGGTCTTTAGGCAGGTCATCTCGATACAGGGCAGCGAGCATCGACTTGGCGCCTACGAGCTCAACCTTAGCATACTCCCGGGATAACGTGTGAAAGTGAAAGGTGAGGGCCGGGACTAACCAGTGGGTACATCCTTGGCGTCTGGATGGTCCTCTGGAATCCCCGAGTCCACATTTCGCCCCAGTCCCGTGCCGGGTATCATACCTGGCGAGACGCATACCACAGTAGCCTGATCACCGAGCGCTCGTCGCCAGTGGTGAACGGCCAAAAGTTGCACAAACTTGGACGTGGGGTATGTCACCTCGGGGCCCTTTCCGGAGTTGGCCAGGAGAGTCGGGCGTAATGAGTCTGTATGAATTATGAGTATGCAAAATCGAGGGCCAGGGATGGACCTGCCGGTCTCTTCCACCATACGTATAGCGCCGGAGGAGATAAAGACGACGCGGGAGTGTGAGGCGAGGATCGGCTCTCGCAAGAGGTGCATCAGGTAATGATGAGCTGAAGCAGAAGTTGAGCAGTGTCATCCGAAGGTGGATAGACTTACATTGATGGTTGACGACAAAGGATTCGGACCAGGGCGAGCCGTGCTCACCGGGACCATTGGCTCCCTTGGCCATGCCATGATTGAGCAAGACGTAGTCGAGCTTATCCTTGCCGAGCGTCGCGATGGCTTCTCGCGCAAAGGTGCGCACTTCTCTCAAGTTCGCAAAATCGACCTTGTGCAGCGAGATGTCATGTTTTGAAGTATCGTAGCGGAGGCTGTCGAATTGAGGTTTGCTCTTGGAAGGGTCGCGGACGCCGAGGATGAACTTGAATGGAGTTGGTTGATCGAGCAAGAGCTGCTTGACCAACTCGAAGCCCTAGAACAAGTGGTAGGTCAGCTTTATGTTCCTTTCAGACCGAGGTGTGAGTAGCGGACCACTCACCAGTCCGGAAGAAGCGCCTTTGTCACCGAGGTCAATAATGCTCGTCGTCTCATGTGGAACGAAAACAGGCAAACCTCGACTCACCCGTTGCAATGATCGTCTTGGCAGCGCTTGTCATAATTACAGTGAGGTATAGGGACAGAACGTTCTCACAATCAGGTGGTGTGCGACAGAGAAGAGCTAAATTGAATTCTATTAATCCCGGTCACGAGGCCTTCACCCCTCCACCTGTTAGTCATCCTCGTATCGTAACACAAAATTCCAGGTACGATGTACACCGCGATTTTGGTGAAGTTCTTCAGCTGTTTTGGAGATTCTGTGACCGTCATTTCATACTCCTAGCCAGTCCCAAGGGCCTTTAGTGATGCCATATGGGGATTAACAAGTCATGTGAAGTGTAACATACAGGGACATTATGGACCATGCCGATGAACCTGCTATAGGTATATAAAGTATAATGCCTATTTGCTGGTCGACGTAGCACCGTGACACGGAGGATCAATGGCAAGGCGGTTGACTCTAGCTGTGTCACCTGGCCCGTAATGAGCCACGCCTCCACCAACAACAAAAGAAGCAGCAATCAGTGGCAGAACAGTACTCTTGGCAGTCTGCCACCAGTTACGCTTTTTTGGGCGTGAGGTCGTTGTGTTGTGATTCTTAGCAGTCAAAGACTCCGGCTGCTCTGATACAGGTAAGGAGCCCGTCATATTGGACATATTCCCGTAAGGGGGTGGGTAGAAGTCTGTATTTGATGCCTCAAGTGATGGATCGATAGTGGATTGTGGATTCTTGGTGGACTCTGCCTTTGATGCCATAGGTGTTGATTCGGTATAGGACTGCGGTTTTTGGCTTGTTGACACCGTCATGGACCACCACTCGACGAAATCAACGAGATTCGCCGAAATGCCGCCGACTCGCTCTGGGTACTTAAGGTAACTCGGTGATGCATCTTCCCCTTAACCGCTATTATATAGTCTCGCCATGACTTGTATGCAGCTTTAGCTCTGTCAGACCACCTGCCACCTGTCCGCCGTGACACTTGTCGGTGATACTGATGTTGCCCAGTGAGAAGAAGGCGCTGGCATCTCGGTGCACTGTCCGTGAGAGCTTGTAGTAGTGCAGCGAGAACTTGCGAATGGCTTGCTTTTCTTACGAAGCTCGCTCCACGCGCTCTCGGCTGGGCGACGGTAACCAGCATTCATGCAGCGGTCGATCTCTGTGTCGTCATCATATGAGTCAAAACTGATTGAAGGAGGCTGGTTGTAATCTGTGGTTGTGGTAGGCATGTTTTTGCCGTGGGTCAATGTGTCGCTGTGAGCAGAAAGCGCTCGAATGGATCTTCGAGTATTGTAAGTGGGTCAGTGAAGATATGTGAGGTAGAGAAGGCAGATAGCGAGTTTGATCAGGTATATATGTCTCTATCGCTCCTTTACAGCGCCGTGACGTGCGTAGACAGGTGAAAGGACAGATCACAGGCCTGCGTTTGGCGAGTGACAGGATGACACGTGAGACGGGAAATGAACAAGTGGAATGTCTCGAGAGATGGATCGTTCTCGAACCTTCTATGAAACGCTCTTTTAATAAAGTGGACGAGAGTGACGAAACAGGTCGACGCGAACGGGTGTGTGGGCAATGAACGGAGATGCATGAGCGGATAAGTTGTCACATATTGCGGTGTGATGGTCACCGGATCATGTGATGGATGAAGGTCACATGCGTGTTTGCATCATCATTTGCAGTAATTAGCTGACGAAAATTACTGACCCGGGTATGAGCACAAGATTCAGTGGAGGTCGAGAGGGCGCACGATCGCTTGTTTGCATTGTACCGATCCGGCTCCTGTGATACTGGAAGCATGCCCTCAGCTCTCACGATCCGGATCGTTTCCGTAGCTCGATGAGCCCGACTTTGACCTCTTGCTGCAATCCTATTCTTTGGAGAGGCGACGAGTGACACAAGCTCAGACCGTCAGCTGATGTGGTGGAGATTAGTTCGCATTGGCCTGGAGCTCGAGGGAGCTCGATCTGAGCCTTAAGCTTGTAGAAGATGTCGCAGGTCGCCCCAGGCTCGATCATTTGTATGCTCTAAGGTGTCGCTCAGCGAACGTCAGCTGCACAGGTGAGACCATTGAATGGCGCGGCGAGACCATGCGCTACCGCAGCAGGATTCTGGACGTCCAGTGTAATTTCAAGGAACTTAAAGGAGGATCTTGGTTGATGGGTTGATGGGAACGATATACTGCTCCTTGCACAACGTCGTCGTCTCGCCGCTTCGGGAGGCTATGACGATGCGGAGGTGTTCAGTTGGGATCAGCATATGCCTCCTCCAAGATCAATTTCCGGATAAGTCTTGGCGCCAAAGCAGGGAAAGTCGAGAGTGCCCGGACTCAACGCGCATCACCTGATCGTCGAAGTTGAATCCTGAGGTCGAGTAGGGGTTCGTTACTTTGACGGGTGAAGGTGGCTGTTCTATGTCGATCAGTAACACAAGAAAGTCCAAGCACATCGCGTAGATCCGATGCACCAAACAATGAGGAATCAGTGGAAGCCGAAGAATGACTAGAAGATTGTAGCAAGACTCGGAATCCCGGTAAACCCCTGATAGAGCTTTGCCCGCCTCACGCTCGTCAATAACTCCGGTCGGTCGTGTTCTTGCCACTCCGGCGGCCATATTCGAGGTGGTATGGATCATATCGCGATGTCGGAGACCCTCAAAATAGACGCAAATTGAAGAACAGTCCGGTAAGTCTAAATCCCCCGGAAGACAACCTCGAAGCCCTTCGGCGAAATGCGCAAAGTTGGCGATCGACCTGTGTATCTCCCGCCATCTATTGCTCAAGTCCTCCCGTGGGTCCTTGCAATTGCGGATTTGACGGGTGCTGGTCTTCAGCTACCTCCCATTCAGTGATGGACGTGGAATTTTCGCCTGTTCGGATCTTCCCATTGCCGACCAGTCATAAGCTGCAGATTGCCTCCGCATGGCCCTAGCCGAAGGTTGGATATGTGAGAGGCACTCGGCATCTCCCCCGTACCTCGGACCTGACCGGGTGAATGGCAATTGCCTGCAAGTGCTTGCGGTCATTGAGCTCTAGGGAAGGGACTACCCCTCTACACGTTGGCGGATCTGAGCGACTGTTACGTTTAGTTTGATGCGGAATTTATCGTCATTCCCCTGAAACAGACCGTGCACTCAATTCCCCCCTGAAGATCCGGAGATTAAACCTTGTCATCTCCGATGACCGAAATCTAAGGTCCGCGAGAAACGAGGGGACGGTCACATAGGATTTTGGTTCCAAGGAACGACTCTCGCCTAGACAAGATTGCAGGAGGAAGAGATAGTAGAAGTCGACAGGGAAGTGGGGTAGGGAGAGGAACGAGGTGGTCGAGGGGAGCACGAGGTGGTTCGAAGATATTTGAAATCCTACTTGACTGTACTTTCTTCTCATCGACTCTTCTCGACGGTTCCGCAGCTGGTCTCATTCGGTTGATCCCTCGAACAATCAGGAGAAGAGGAGCCAGGAGTCTTTGAGGTGCTGAGCACCCGGTCGTGAGATAGGTGAGTCCTTGTTTTTGTCCTACAGCTCTCCATCTTTCCTCGCCGCGCTTCTCTTCTCTGACCCCTTCCATCCTTTCGCTGTATGATGGCTGTGAAGGAGATCACGCGGAGAAGAATGGATGCAATACGGCGAGGTCGATCAGGTCCGCTTTACCGAAACATCCGACTTAATGAGGGTGTTCGATCATCGTCCCGAACATTTTCATATCGGATGTTCCGGTCTCACTTCGGTCGGATCACTCTAGCCAAAGGACGGTTTTCACTTCGCGCACAGACCTACCGGTAATCTCGGGGCGAGGTAGAGGGCCGGATGAAATCAATCATCGTGGACCGGTGACAACACCCTCGTCATCCTATCCTTCATCCTCCTCATCCTTCTCATTTCTCTTCTTCAATCCTGTTCCCACCTTGGATCCTTGGCATTCCACGAGACGCATTTGGATCACCAAGAAGAATCAGCTGAATAGATTGCCCTCAGCCCATTGACCCCTTAAGTCGGTTTGGCCCAAGGTCCAGCCCCTCAGGTTCGCTTCATCTCGTCTCAGATGTTCGATTGCTCGGTATATGGACTCCCTCGTCCCTGTCGATCTTCTTCCTCCCTCCCCACTCTTCGCCCGTCTAGCCATCGAGCATCTTGCTCACGTTACTCTTTAGGAAGTCTATTCATCTATCCCTTTCGATACTCCCTACTTCCGCCATGTTGCCCCCACAGAACACCTGGAATGGTACGTCGACGCGTCGGTGGAACTTGTACATTGCTGACCCCGATCAGATACGCAACAGCTTGCCGACTACTACACTACCCATGCGATTCCCATCCGCCCTCTGCCCGGCCCGCTCGTCGCATCCATCGTCGTGTCCATCCTCGGCTCCTACGCCACCCTCACCCTGTTGGGCCGTCGCACGTCATCTCGAGGATGGAGGAACCACGTCCTCCTCGGTACCGCCGCGACGTGTTTCGCTTCGGTCGCGGTATGGGGGATGCATTTTGTCAGCATGATCAGTATCCGCCTCATGGCTAGTCCCGAGGTGACTTGGTATATCAAGGTGAGCAAGCTAGCGAGACCAGAAGGCTGACTTGCAGTTCTATCGACCCATGAACACCATTTCCCTCTTCATCCCTCTCATCGCCACAGCCTTTGCGTTCTGGTTCGTCGGGTCCGAGGTGGACTTCAAGACTTGGCGTGTGGTCGCGTCTGGTATCTTTGTTGGTCTCACCGGTGAGTTGAGCTCGACGCAATGCGCTTCGCCCTCCTTTGGCTACATCGCTAACCTGACTAGTCGGCCTCATGCACTACATGGCGTCCTTTAGGCTACTGTATCTGGATGTGTCGTACACCGTGAGTCTGGATAGAATCGTCCCCAGACGAGGTCTGACAATTCCAGGCTGTCACCGTCGTATTCGCCCTCATCCTCGCTTGCGCTGCAGCCACCGCGGCTTTCTTCGCTTTCTTCACGTTCAGAGCTCAATGGCAAAACTCTTTTTGGAAGCGGGGCCTCTGCAGTCTCTTCCTCGCGGCAGCCGTTTGCGGGTGAGTCCCATCACTCGAGAGCGTCACTGACAATTCAGCATGCACTACCTCGGTCTCGGTGGCACTTCGTACCGAGCTAAAGTAGGGGTTGACCCGGTGGAATTGGGCAAAGGCGGCGGCCAGAGTCAGAGGCTCACCATCAGTCAGTCTTCTACTGCGCCTTGATTCGTCCCTTGACTCGCCACGCTCCCAGCGATCTCTGCGATGTGCGGTGCTATCATCCTTTTATCGTTAGGGATGGCCTTCGCCGACTACATGACTCGCCGTGACATGCGCCAAAAGGCTCGGAATATCGTCATCGCCAGCGCATGTTTCACCGAGGATGGCAGAATCCTAGTCAAAAGCGACGGGACGATCCCGATGCAAGCCATCCAGACCGAAGCCGATCTTGGGGTAGGTCAAAATATACCGACTACATAGCTGACCCGCAGCGTGTCCTCGCCGAGCTCGATCCACGTCAGCCAACCTTCCAATGGCTATATCAGCTCAGCTTCAACTGGCACCTTGTCCGACCCTTTGTCCCGCGCATCTCTCAAGCCGTCGCTGACCGCGGTAGAGGCAATATCAAGAATCCCGAGAAGACTTCCGCCTCGACTTGGGAAACGACAGCGTTCCGAGGTCGCTTTCTCGAGGCATCAGTCCTCCTTGCTCAGCAACTCGGCCTGTCCGTCGAGGCTCTTGGCAACCTGTTCGACCGTGTTTTGACCACCGGCACTCGAGTCCACCTTGACGAGGATAAGGGCGAAAAGACCGGCACAAGAGATGATGAGAGCTCCATCCATGGCATCACGCTCAAACTTCAAACCTCCGAGGGTGTCTTGCTCTTCCTCGTCCGCGAGATCAGCGGTGCCAAACCTCTCTCGTACGACTATCCGAACCAAGACCACGGTGAGATCCAGTCTTTCGATACCATCGAGTACTGGCATCAACGCGGTTTCCGTCTGACCGACACTCGCTTCTACGCCCGGACCCTCGCCGATCACATGGGCGTAAGCAAGAGCGAGATGGATGTCTTCCTTGGCGCGTGCAAGACATATGCCCGTCGCGGTATCCGCCCGGTTGTCCAGACTGGCGGAACGTATCTCGGCCTGTTCGCCGTTCGCCCTTCCAACGCGCTTCACGGCCTCGACGTCTTGGTGTATAACTTTGCCCGCCATCAGGTGAGCTGACTTGATATGACTTGCGCTGACGTCAGATCCCTGCATACCGCTTGCCCGACGTCAGCTATCCCCTTAGTGCGCACATGAAAGCGTGGATCCGCGAGAACAGCAATCTCACCATGGGCGAGCTCCTCCAAAAGGCTGAAGACGCAGTCCACCTTGCCGAGACCTCGGACAGCGGGTCTGGGTCGATTCAGAGCCAAGACGACGAGTCGCTGTATGAGTTCCAAGCGGCCATCGCGATCGCCATAAATTCCCTCACCACTGCGCTCCGCCCGTGGCCTCACATCCAACAGCTTGCTCGCCTGTCTCCCGAGGTGCTGGAGCTGCCGTCATCCAACTTTGACCATCAGCCGCCTGCCGTGATGGTCGTGCTCGAAGTCATCCTCCCGGCTCCCGAAGCCAATCTCACCCCAGTCCAATCCCGCGCGTCAGGCGTCCAAGCGCCAGCCTTGAATACCGGTCGTTCGGAGACAGACAAACCCCCGCTTCCATTCATCTACACCCCTTGGACGCTCTTCGCCAAATCACAGAACATGATCATGCGCGGCAAGATTTGGAGCGATGTTTGTCGGCACTTCAGCTCCGAGCTACACAGGCTATATCCGCCGGTCGCAAATGATCTTGCGGCAGAAGCGGCTGCTGACGAGAAAGGCTTTGGCGATCCGGCGAACCCCTTTTCGGGAAGTATGCCTCAGTACGTCGGCAAGTGGTCTTCGCGCGCCTCGAAGCTGGACAAGGGGTTCATCGTCGAGACGTCCCATGGTCGCCGCCCATCGACGAGCCACTCGCTCGGATCGCCGGGGTATGTGTTTTCCGAAGGTGACGATAGCGACCTTGAGAAGGGCTTTGGCGCGATCAGCACCGATGCGACCGTCCCGACTCTCGAGCAAACTCCGGCGCCAGAGGGGGGACAGGGTCGTCCGACTACCGCTACGACTGAAGGAAGTTTGAAGAAGGGTTTGACCGCATTCGTGTTTCGAGCGAAGGACTCGGTCGCTCCTGCCGAGCCGGTGTCGGCAGAGCAACCGATGCCGGGGCCGCCGATCTACCAGAGTATTCGGGTGAAGACGGACCAGTGCGTCGCCTGTCTGACCATTTGAGCACCCGCTGATTCGCGGCTAGATGGTACCTCCGTAGCATGCGCACAATGGAGCGAGGCGAGAACGGTCACACATTGGACGGCTACGACTGGGCGAGCAAGGCGTAGCTGCTATGAAGCGGTGTGTCATCGCGAGGCAGAACGACCAGTGACGACTGCACGGCTCGAGGAATTCATTTCGGTGGCATTGTATCTATACCACTCAATCACGATTCGCTTTCCATATCATCCCGCTCTTTAGTGGCCCATCTCGCATTTGGCTCGTTTCAGTTCTTCAACAAATGATAGCGCTCGGTATCGCGGACGCATGCATGAGAATGTTCACGGCGATTACCATTGGGTTGAAGCGATAGCAAGAAGCAGCAGGAAGGTGAGCGAGTTCAGAGGAAGTGCAGTAATACGCCTGCCGGTCAGCGCCTAACTCGTCGGCCCGATCTGAATAGCGTGTAGATTACGGCACAACTGAGGCTAATCATTTCTAATGGCCAGCTAAACGCGAATAGATCTATTTGAAGACAAACGACTCTAAAAAAAACCACTTATACGCATTGAGCAGTGATTACGTAAGATTGAGCACAGACCACCACCAACTCCACCCGAGCATCCTTTGAAGACGTCCAACTTCGCCAGTATTATATCTTCCTTACCGCTGCAGCTAAAGCGTTCACCTCATGACCATACCTGTGCAGTCTCTTCGCGCGCAATCCCTCCAATTTTTGGAGCCCCTCATCCCCGCGCTGGTCCCTCAGTACTAGCACACACCTAACCAGCCTCGTTTCTGATTGAATTTCATCAAGGTCAGCCCGGCCAGGCCCCCTTCAAAAGGACCCTTCTGAATCGCCCTGACGCCTCCAGTCTCGGTAGCCTTCTCGTACTGATCGCATAGCCATAACCTCATCAAGCTCGTTGAAAGGGCATCTGAAATTCTCTATGAGGCGATCAGAGCCGAAGGTATGACTAACCCATTCGACGATCCTCAGACCCACCGCACTCGCTTCGCCCCGACTCCCATCCCCTCCTCACCATACCCTCAATCGCAGGGCACTTATCCGCGTGAGCCATATCGCAACCTCGATTAAGAAGACAGGATTGGCGATTGGGATTCGGGCGGACGGGAGGAGTAGTGGTGGATGGACGGAGAGTACCGTGGGTAGCTGGGGAGGAAGATGATGAGTTGAAGCAGTTGAACGCGGGGTGAGTGGCCAACCCGCTGTATTTCCCCTGATCAAGGCAGTAATCAGCTGAATCTGCCCAATGGTCAGGCCGACGTCCACCCCTTTCCTTCGCGTCTGACCCATACTCGACGCCTCACCTCTCAACCGCTCCTTCCGCCGGCACAGATTTCATACTACGCCAGACAATCCCGAAGCGAGGCGCGACGACGAGGAGGGTCATGTTGACAACGGAGGGGAACTGGATCAACGAGTCGGTCTTCAATGAATCGGGGGGTTGGGGTGTCTGATCAGGTGGGGATTTGTATCCGGTACCGCGGCCAATCTCGAGTGCTGTGGAGCCGAAGTTCCTCACTGATGAATCACACTTACAGGACAAACAGCAGGTTTGTTGCTTCAATGTTTGCAACAACTGGCGTAGGTCTACTTCAAGTATTTGCTATGGGCGACGTTTGGGCTGTGAGCTGTCGCTTTGCTAGGGTGAGCCTCCGTCTCTACAGGTCTTCGCTGCGCTCAATCACCTGTCGTGCCTGTACTAGATCACCCGACATCTGGGCCGGTTAGTGTACTTGAACAGTAGTCATCAGTGACTGATTTAAGATGCTGTCGACGCAATTGAGGCGGCGTCCATGGACCATATACGTCAGAGCGATATCTGGACAATCATTACGAGCGCTCCCTATGGCTGCATACGATATGCATGCACGAAGTGATGATACAATCCCAAATCACAGGTAATACAGTCAGCATTAAGAGACTCCTCATCTGCTGTGAGCGCGTAGACCCGAAGCGGGTACAGATCGACCTGAAGGATTCTTCAGATCTCCGATGTATGGAGCATCCCGGAATCCTGGTGTCCCATCAGGGACATCCCCGGGAGCACGAGCGTCGCTGAACCCGTTGGACATACCTGAAGCGCTTTGATTCCGGCTCAACCAGCATCGGCATATTCTCCTTATCGTCATCTTCGCCATCGCTCGAACCCGTTTCGGAAGGCGGAGCTTGCGCTGGAAGGAGATCTGAATCGCGTCCTCTCGAGGATCATCAGGATAGGGCGCATTCGGTTTCCACAGCTCGTGAGCGAGGCGGATTTTCTGCTCGACGGTCAGGATCGACTTGAGTGGCTCGACGAAATGGACAGATTCGACTTCGTCCACATCAGTACCGTCGTCGTCGTCCTTATCGCCATCGCTCTGCTTGAGGTTCTTAGCGGCCTCCTGGATCAAGTGTTGCTCTTTCAGTCTCTGGTCGCAAAACACTATCAGATTCGGCAGAAAAGATTAGGCCGAAACGCACCTTTATGTCCTCGAATCCATCCGTCATCAGTTCATGTGGTCGCCAACGGTCGACCGCAGTTTTGTGATGTGCTTTGAGTCGATACCCGCCTTAGTGTTAAGATTGGACTTGACAGCTCGAGGTTTGAGACCACGCTGATTGATGATTGTCTCGAGCACCTGTGTACCCGTTAGCTGGGATGCGAGGCGAAGCATATAGCTTACCGTCCCGATGTTGTCGGTATCATATACGTCGTGGATGAGAAGACGGATCTCGTGCTCGGGCTAGAGATATTGAGTACATCCAGAATTGAGAGAAGCCTTACGTTGTCTTCCGGTTTTGTACCGCTCGCTGTGGTCTCCACCTTCGCGAGGAATGCTCCAGCGTATCGTAACGGACCATGCATCACCGATCGTACCATCTCACTCCATACTTGGTCAACGTCTGCGTGTTTCGGAAAGAGGAGCCTTCAAGCGGCATGAGTATGGACTCCGGTTTGTACACCAGTAAACACCGGAAAGACGTACCACTTTCCGTCAGTATGGTTGTTTCCCTGCATCAGCTCTTTCAGTTGCGCCGTCGCGTCCTGACGGGTCTGAGCTCTCGTCAACCACATCCAGAGGACAGCAAATAAGCTATACGAGCTCATAGGCCATCTCCTTGGTCTTCACGCCCTGCTTGCCGAGCTTCGGTATCGCCGAGTTGTTCTGCCAGTCTCTTTTGTGAACTGAGCTTGGAGTGGTGCAGATCACTTATTCGGATAGCTTCGAATTGCTGCGACAAGATGGTGACTGTACTCTATGTGAGGGAGTGAGATACCGTCGGTCTGAGACCTACCTGTAGCTCTCGCCTTCTTCACCACCTGCTCCCTGGAGGTATCATCCTCTGGGTCCACCTTCGGACCGGTCCCACCTTGTACCCATAGCCACTACGCTTCTCAGCCCGTGGCCAACCATCAAGGGCAAAGCGAACCTCGGTGACGTCCTTGTTGACCAGCGAAGGCTTGAAATGGGAGTGACCGACATCAGCCAAAGCTGGGACAGCGGACCCTTTCGTACCTTGCCGACGAACATGTCCCGTGTGAACCGGCTGCAGGGTGACCAGAAATGCTCCTCATGGAGATGGGTCTTGGCATCTTACGACTGCAACGGCAAGGACTTTTTGGTTTGACGGAGTCTTGATGGTCCTGCTGCCGCCAGATGTGTCGACATCAGGGACCGGAGCGTATCAGTATGTAGTATGTCTGGAAAGCGGTGAATGGAGGGAGGGCTGATGCCAAAGTCACCTCAGGAGTTTGAAGAGTAGTGTGACGGATGGTATGACTGTTAGTGCCATGTCAATATTCAGAAGGGAGATATCGTGGAATGTAAACGAAGGACAGCGACCACAGCTTGGACCACCCAAGTGGAGGTGCGGCCTGTTCTGCTGGGCGTTCAACCGAATTTGGGCATGAGCCCGATTTGCACCGATGCTGAGCAGGAGCTGCGGAGGAGGACTGAAGGGTCTGGTGCAGGACTTTCGTTATGAGGTATCGTGAATGCATTGTGCGAAGGATGCTGACTACAGATGAGGATGTATCTCTACAACGCGTCGAGCTCGACGATCAGTCTAGATCATCTCCGCTGAGGAGCTAGGTCAGCTCACACAGTGAACGCAGATGGAAGGCATTCACTACGGATTTTGCCGTTCTGCCTCTCGTCTCCTATGCCGTTCCCGATAATCATCCGGAATAATTGTATGGAACGTGGATGTCTGCTCATCGGACACGCCAGATGCAGGAGCTGTGCTGGGACTCGCGGCTTGGTCCGAAGTGATCGGAGGTTGTGCAGTAGGAGCAGTCTGAGAGGATGATGAAGTAGATGCTTGCGGTAAGGGCTGAGTTCCAGAACCTGTCGGCGATCCGATCCCGCCTGTAGGGGACGTTGGATTACTCGTGCTCGTGCTCGCCGCACCGCTTTGACCCCAGAGTCGCTGAAGCATGCCGGTGATTGTCGATCCACCTTCTCCCTGGCCGGGAGGGGCTACCTGAGGTTCAGATCGACTAGGAGGGTTGCCACCCTCAGGCACCAAGGAGAAGCGGCTGCAAGGCGTTAGCTTTGAACGGAGGCAGGAAAGGAGCTCACCAGACAGGACATGAGCCGTTGACTTTGAGCCAAGGCTGCAGGCAGTCGGGATGGAAGACGTGTCTGCGAGCTAGGTAAGTAATGCAACGCAAATCTGATATCGTACTTACGTGCAAGGGACCCTCATGACCTCGTCGCCCACATTGAAGTCGTCCTTGCACACCGGACAGTCCTTATATGGGCTCTTGGCTAGAAGAGTCAGATTGACCGGCTGAAGCTTGAGGGCTCGCTGACCTAAGCTTTCCTCTGTGAATGTCAATCTCGGCAGGCCCTCGATCACCACCTCCGTCGCGGGAATGGGACCTTGTGGTCCGGCAGCTTGCATAAGCTGTTCCAGGACATTGTCGAAGCCCTCTGTCGCCAAGTCCTCGTCAGCTCCGAACACGTACGCAGACATGGGACGAACGTTGCGTCATCACGTAGTCTCCGAATTCCGAATTGCCCCGTGGTCCATTTCCCATCTGCGGCATCATCCCATCCTCGGACACGATCTGCATCAATGCTTGCATCTGTCGCCGGGTCAGCGGGGTCGACGACGACCGCGACAGGGATTCGACTCACCAGATCTGGTCCGGCCATGGAATTCATAGGACCGGTTGGGCCTCCCATTCTTTGTCCCCCAGGTCCTCGAGGGGGAGCTGCAAAGCCCGGAAAGAATCTGAAAGACCGTCACTTCTCACCTTGTCCAAGCGGACCGAAGCGCACGAATCGAGCCCTCCAGCCTGATCCCCACCCATCGGTCCAAACGCTCCCATCTGGCCGTTGAATCCTCCAAACATGACCCTGCCCTGTCCTCCTCCGGGGACGTTGAAGGTCCAAGTTCTTCCTCCTGCACTCGCCTGACCTCCACGAGCAACAGCGTTGCCTCCACCCGGTTGTCCCGTACTGGACCCCTGTTCTTCTGAAGGCGCGCCGAACATGTCGAAGAGGGTGGAGAGGAATCCGCCTTGAGCGCCTTCGTCGGGAACGCCAGAAGGTACAATGGGCCGGGACGCTGACGACCCTGGTCGTACGGGAGGAGCTGGAGGAAGTTCGTGGAAGGGGTCGGGATTGACAGAGGAATCGAGCTGGAAATAGCTTCAGCTAGGCTCCAGAATTTCGACCTGTCCTGCTGTGCACCTGTCCAGCAGGACAGGTGCAAACCTCTGGAGGAGAGCTCACGATCTCGATGAACTCTCCATTACATGATGCACAATGAGGAACGCCGTCCATCTGCGACCACATCATCAGCTTTGTACTTTGTGTTCCCTTTTAAGCAGCAAGCTCACTCGAATCGGTCTCATCTGGGCGCTGCACTACGGTTATCGCATAGATTCAGCATTCTATGTCAGTCGGCTCGGTCAAGAAGCGTACCTCATGGCAGAGCCAGAAAGAATCTGGCCGGTTGACGGACATATTGGTGGCGGCGAACAATCGAAAGCCTCGCGCGATCAAGAGCAATCTCTAGACTCGTCGGACCATAGACGTCCTTTCCGAGTACGTGTGCTCGGCTTAAGCAGACTTGCGGAAACTCTTAGGAGGTCTCGATGGGTGGAGAGGGTTCTGCTTGCGATTTTCGACTGTCAACAGAGAGACCGACCTTGACGAGGACGACGGCGGAGGCTCTAAGCTCGTGGTCTCCGTCACGTGACGAAGAAATGGAATCTAGAAGCTCTGACTTTCTCGCTCCCTTCCCGCCAGAAACCTGCCATATTCCGCCTCCTGTACCATGTCTCGGTCGCCGGAAAGGTAAGCACTTTGAAAAGCCCGATGGAACTTATGTCAGCTTGATGGATGATCGTGCCGACCGACGCATGAGCGAGAGCTCGGCGCATTCACGCCCAGACATTGATGAGGCTCCTGCCAAGTCAGTTTTTCATCCCACTATCTGGATCGACGGCCAGCTTATAACGGGCAGACGGATGCGGACAGATGCGAAGGTTGAGGACAAAGCTCGAGGAAAGCGGCTATTCGGGAACCTGCTGGGAACACTGCAGAAGTTCAAGAACGACGATAGATCCAGTCGGACGAGCGAGGCTGCAAGTCCACCTTTTCTTTCCCCAGCTTTGAATATTGACGTAGATTTCCAGGCTAAACGGCGAGAGCAGGTGTCGGAACGTATTGCCACCAAACTCCGGTCCGAAGCGACGTTGCATCACGAGATTGCGGAGTCGGAGAAGGAGCTGAAGACGCTGAGGATAGCTACCGATTCCGCGGATTTTGTGCTCAAGCACAAGGATGCTGCGGTACGTTACCCAACACCTGCCTGATAGGCCAGGTTGATTGTTTGTAGATGTCTGCCCGACATGCTTCGCTTCGACCGACCTCGAAATTCCTGCATACTTCCCTTCCACTACCTGCACCTCCCATCTTCGAGACTACGCTGCTCAATCCTTCACCTATCCCACTGCATCAGGGGCCATCGAGAGAACCGCCCAATCCGAATCAGCTCAAACCCCTCTACTTCGTGCGCTGTTCCCTGTGTGCCTCAACTTCTTGCCATTGCGCTGATACATTGGCAGCTCCCCAAAGTCCTACTCCCTCACCAAGAAGGCACTCTCACGACCCGCATTGCCAACCTCGAAGAACTCATCACCGAGGAGTCCACCTCCCTCGCAAAAGAGAAAGAATCAGTCGCGGAGCTGGTCAGGACGAACCGTGTACGGATCGACGAATTGGTCACGAAGCTCGAAAGATTGCGGAAGCAGGTCAAACCTGTGGAAAAGGTGGAGAAGGATGATTTTGGGCGAGCACCGAGAGAGGAGATGGAGGTGGACCGAGATGGGGACCGGGAGGCGGGGTGGCAGATCAAAGGGGAGGATGGGGATGTGGAGGTGGAATATTGATGGGGATGTGCATGCATGGGGGCGATTCTGAATGCAAGGTATCTCCACATGAACCATGTGCTTTCAAGGTCAAGCTCAATAGATCTGCTCGCCGTCCATGTTAGCTGCTTCCCGAGCTCAAACTAGTGAAAACCCACCTCATCGAATGGCCGGGTGTCCTTGAAGCAACTGCCCCAAACCTCGTTGACCGCCTTCTCCGCGACTTCTTGAGACGGGCTCGAGGCCCCCTGCATGACCGAAGCTATAGCTCTTCTCTTGACACACGCCTCCACAGATTCAGACCGAGTTGAGCGGGGGAAAAAACCCACCTGATGTTGTTTTGAGAAACTGAAAAATCCCCTCGTGACCTCTCTCGACCACCGGCAATCCCCCGACAGGTTCGCAGCCCGGATCTATTCCACGCCATCAACACCGCCTCGAAGCATTCAAGACGCGCCCCACCTCTGAACAGGCATGATGCCGCAGCTTTGACCAATCCACGTTGAATTGACAATGGTCAAAAGCATGTATCAACTCATGCGCCAACGTATCCTCCATATATTTCTTGCTCGGGAACCGGTTCTGGCACAGGAGGATTCCCCATTCGGGCGAGAACCCACCCCACAGATCGGTGGGGCAGTCGTGGCATTGGATCGAGTCGGTGGTGAATGCGCATGCGGACATTCGGAGGTGTTTAAGCATGAAGACGATCATTGGACCTGTCCCTTGGTCAGTACGATGCTGGGTGGTATGGTGGAGTTGACGGACTCCGCTCCATGATCGACTTCTTCCACTTCTCACATCGTGCCCAGTCGCGATCGAGTCGACCTTCTTCTCGGACCTTCGCTCGCTCGGCTTGCTCGTCCTCATTCAGACCCATCCCGGTCCACAGAGAGAGGGACCGCCGCCATCGCTCGAATGCTGGGGCGACCTGGGGTGTCGTATCTGACGGCGAGGAGGTGACAGCTGTGGGCTTCGATGGTCCTGCTTCAGCCATGTTGAGGTTATGGTACTGGATTGTCAAAGTCGAAAGATTAGACCTGGGATCGGGGAAAATCCTTGCTAGTTTTCGCCGGGCGACTGCTTCCGCCCGGGTGAAACAGGGGACGGAGTGATCATACCTTCAGCATTTATCATCTTCGACATCGCTCCTTTTTCACTCCTCTTTTCCTTCTAGTGCATTGTGAAGCGTGGATTTCTATACCATCACACATTTCGGAAGCGAAAACCATACCCCTCCCTCAAGACGCGTACGATCGACTCCTGATCGGCATTGAGAAGGAATCGATATCTTTCTCCCTCAATCTATACTAAAAAGCAGCAAGCACAAGCGAAGACTCCATCACCATGGGTGAGTATCTCACATGTCTTCTCTGCCCGGCTTCTCCGTATGAGACTACTGCCCGTCGAATCCTTCGTCCTCTCCAACCCCGCCGCCTTCCTAACCCCGTTGCCCTTCCTCTTCCTCGCCGAAATCCGACTCGATGTTGAGTGATCGGGAGACTTTAGAGAGCGATCTGGACGGATAGGCTGGAAGGGGACGGGATCGTACGATCTCATTGCCGATTGCTGATTCACCTTGATCCTTCTAGGTATTCCCAAGGCGAGTCCCCTTCGATACGATTGGCACTCACGGTTGACGAGACGCAGTTCTTCCGCTGGATCTCTGAGAGGTATCCTCTTACCTCTCAGCTGATAACACCGAATTCGATACCCACCTTTGACAATCTGTAGTAAGCTTTAGAGCGATGTATCGCTGAGACTTGGCTGACGGCGATCTTTCAGTCTCGACATGGTCGGTCCACTGGAATGCTTCTTTATCATGCTGACGATAAGCTCAGAACGGCATCATCCACAACTGTTCCCATCCCCCTTCCTCCGAGAACGACATACATTTCCGAATAACGGAAGAACAGATGATCCTAGCCATCTTCGCATACATCGATCACCTCTTCACCAAGATTAAACCACAGAAGATCTTCTTCGTGGCCATCGATGGCGTAGCTCCGCGAGCCAAGATGAACCAACAGCGCAGTCGGCGATTTAGGACTGCGAGGGACGCTATGGAGAAGCGGGCGGAGGCGGAGAAGCAGGGGGAGAAATTGCCGGAGGAGAAGGCTTTTGATTCGAATTGTATTACGCCGGGTATGTGGGACTCCGTGGTTACGGCGATATTGCTGAAGTTGCATAGGCACACCTTTTATGGCCAGGCTGTCGGCGCATCTGAAGTATTATGTGACTAAGAGGATCTCGGAGGACGCAGAGTGGCGGAATGTGAAAGTGATCCTCAGTGGTCACGACGTGAGCTTGTTGGAGCGATGTGGGATCCCTGGGCTGATCGTGGGAAGGTGCCGGGAGAGGGCGAGCACAAGATACAAGAATACATCCGGCTGTCGAAAGCACAACCGGACTAGTGCGGAAACCGACATACTGTGAGATTGCCGCTGACAGCCGTAGCAACCCAAACACGAGGCACTGCCTCTACGGTCTCGATGCCGATCTGATCATGCTAGGGTTGTTAAGCCATGATCCTCACTTTTGTCTCCTTCGAGAGGAGGTGACCTTCGGCCGGAAGTCAAAGAAGACTACCGGGTACGTCTGCCATATAGCCTTGTTTCATACTGACTCGGCGCAGACTAGCTCAAACCAACTTCTACCTCCTTCACGTCTCCCTTCTACGCGAATATCTAAATCTCGAATTCGGCTCCCTCGCCACGGAAATACCTTTCGAGTACAACCTTGAGCGCATTATTGACGACTTCATCCTTATGGGCATCTTTGTTGGTAACGATTTCTTGCCACATCTTCCGGCCTTGCATATCAACGAGGGAGCGTTGGAGAGGATATGGACAATCTACAAGGCCGTACTGCCGAAAGCAGGTATATAAGGTCTCTCATGTAGGAATCGAGCTGACGGCGTGTAGATGGCTACCTAAATGAGCACGGGACGATCTCCCTGCCGAGACTACAGCTCATGCTGGATGAGCTGGCGAAGTTCGAAGTGGACAACTTTGAAGCGGAGTTTGCCGATCAGAATTGGTTTAAGGGGAAGCAGCAGAAGGAGATTGAGGCTATGGAGAAGGCGCGGAAGAGAGGAAAGCTGGGTGAGTCATGGTGGAAGCACATTGCAGGCTCGCTAAGTCGCTGTATAGTCATCACGAAGGACCAGCAGAAGATCCTGAATCAGATCAAGAAGTTTGTGACGAAGCATCAAGCCAAGCCATCCGCTTCCGACCGGTGTACTTTCGTCAACAACCTCAGTGCACGAGACCGCCGTTTCGTGCAGGAGCTCGCAGACATGCTTAATCTGCACGCGACATGGGACGAGGTCAACGATTATGGCCAGACGCTGGTGGTATTGAGCTTCAATATGGAGGGCGTGAGCGAGGATGGGGAAATTGAGAACGATGTCGACGGGGTAGAGGAAGACGGCGATTGGCAGTCGGAGGACAACGAGGCGGAGGGAGATCTTGCTATATCGAGGGTGTTCGGCAAGTACGATAAGGCGAAGGTGGTGGAAAATACTGTGGAGGACTTCGAGGATTCTTACGAGGAAAAGATGCAGGAGAACATGGAAGAGTGGAAGAGGAGGTATTATAAGGCACGCCCTCCAGACGAGGCGCTGCATTGGCTAACGACATCACAGGAGAAGCTCGAATTCGACTTCGATAAGCCAGAAGAGTTGGGTGCCCTGGTCTTCCGGTATATCGAGGGGTTGCAATGGGTGCTCAATTACTACTTCAAGGGGGTTTCGAGCTGGGGATGGTTCTACGACTACCATTTCGCTCCCAAGATCACAGGTAGGATTCCTCTGCTTACTCCATTCACTCGCTAAACGTACATCAACCTAGATCTCAAGAAGATCACTGATTTCAAATTCGACTTCGAATTCGGCAAGCCTTTCACTCCTTTCCAGCAGTTGATGGGAGTGCTTCCGGAGGAGAGCAAAGAGCACGTGCCTGCTGCTTACCGGGTTAGTCGAGCCTGTGCCGAGGTCGGACTTCAGCTGATGAGCGTAGGATCTGATGACCGAGGAGACTTCGCCGATATATGATTTCTATCCTCGAGACTTCGAACTGGACATGAACGGCAAGAAGCAGGACTGGGAAGCGGTTGTCAAGATCCCTTTCATCGATCAGGCTCGACTCTTACGTGCCATGGCTCGTAAGCTACGCCTGCTAATGACCAAACAAGGCTGATGAAGACTTGTAGCTCGAGAGGTCCGGTTGACGAACGAAGAACAAGATCGGAATCGCTCAGGCGTGCTCAGCACTCAATTCGTTCACGATGAAATCCAAGACGGTACCTACCCATCTTCGCAACCCGGCTTCTTCCCAGATATCGTCAAATGCCACTGCAAGGATACACCTTTCCACCTTCCCACCCTGGGCGATGGCGTCGATCTCATCCTCGGTCTGCTCGATGGGGTTCATCTCGGCGCCTCAGCCCTTGCCGGCTTCCCGACGCTTGAAACGCTGCCTCATCAGGGTACATTGGGCTTCCATAACGTCAACGTCTTCCAATCCGATAGCCGAAATCAATCTATGGTCATTACGGTCACGACCAAGCACGACCGCGGGAAGACCACCGATATCGCAAAGATGGTGATTGGCCAACGCACATTCCACAGCTGGCCATACCTTCATGAGGGAATGATCAACGCCGTGTCGGATGACATGTTCAAATACGAGATGCTGCGGATGGGACGGACTTTGAAAGTGGTTTCGACACCGCATAACCCCTTCCAGGCCATCGGTTGGAAGAAGTCGGCAGATCACACGGAGCATTTTCATTCCAGGCGGTTTGGGATCATTATCGGGAATGTCGATGTGATACTCCACGTTCGACCCCTCAAGGGTAAGTTTACGGCCCGTCGCTGACATTTTGGCTGATACCCGGATAGGGCTGAAACGTTTGGACACTGGCGCGATGGTGAAGGATTACGAGGGCCCGGAGAAGGAAATCTCCCAACCACTGCAGCTGGTGGTCTCGCAAGTGACCCTCGAGGATGAGAGATATATCGTAAGTTCAGCGGATTTATACAGTCCGCTAGGCTGACCTCTTGTATAGGAACAAGATGCGCCTCCCATGGCTCAGGAGTTCCCGAATGGCGAGCGGGTCATCTTCATGGGCCAAATGGCCTATGGCGCTGCCGCACAGGTTGTCGCTTCGACCAAGGATACCCTAGATATCAACCTTGCCGTAAGTGTACTTGACACACGAGGCAAACTCAATGTCATAACAGTACTTCCCGACCGAGTCCAAGGAGAATGCGGAGTTCTCCCGGGTCGTTGCGCACCGACCATCTGGTCATTACTTCCCTTCGCCGGTCCTCGCTCGTAGACTAGGCATATCAGCTCTCGGCCTTTCGAGAGTTACGTCGACTCTCTTGGTTGCCCTCGAGGATGGTTCGAAGAGCAATATCGGACTGTCCCTCAAGTTCGAATCGAAAGGCTTGAAAGTGCTAGGCTATACAAGGAGGAACGATAGGGGATGGGAATTTTCAGAATCTACTGCGAGGGCTTTGGAGAAATACAAAGCTGCCTTCCCAGAGCCTTTCAACAACCTTGACTCGCGAGGCGGCGGTGAGCTTTTGATATACCTACTCCTTTGTCCTTTCGACTGACAAGTTGACAGACATCGTGTCTTCTGCCGAATTGTGTCCTACGTCGGCGGCCCCGGACAAGGTCATCAAGGACATGAAGAGGTGGCTGAAGGAGCAGGACCTCCTTGATCTCGAACCAGTTTCACTGTTTGCAGAGCAGCTTGAAAAGGTCGGTCCTGCGACGTTTCCAAGCACGCGCGTTAATACGATTCAGGACTCCGTCGCAATGATCGAGCGTGTCGCCGATGGTTTCCGAGCGAGCAAGTCGCAAGATGCCATCAAGCGTGCCCTGGTCAAAGGGATTCCGCGTCAGGCGGTGCTCAAACCTGCGCATGCTATCTACCGCTTGCAAGGGCAGACCTTCGCCCTTGGCGATCGGGTAATCATGGTCGTCGCTGCAGCGGCGGGTGGTGTCCCACTTGCCATGAAGGGTGTGGTTGTGGGTCTGGGGTCAAAGGATATCGACGTATTGTGGGATGTGCCCTTCATGGGCGGGGAGACTCTAGGCGGACGGTAGGTTACGCAGTCTGGGATGGCTCTCTGGCTGAAGTGCAAATCAGGTGTTCTGAGTACCGTGGTTCCACCGTGCCCTTCTCGTCGTGCCTCAACTTGACCCGGTCCCAATTTGCTATCGGCCAAGCCACTGCCCCAGCTCCGATCGGACAGGCGGCACCGTTTCAACCTCGCTTTGGCCCGCAACCAGTGGTCCAGATGCAGAACTACCAGCCTGCGCGTGCAGGCAAAAAGCCTGTGCAGATCATGCGGAACCCGGCGCGAGCGCCTCCGACCAACGGTCATATGCAATACGGCAATGCGGCCAAGGGAATGCGTCCGCCTGCTCCCGCTGAAACGGATCCCGTGGCGCATCAAGACAAACTGCGATCAATGCTCCTTGGTCAACAGCGGTTACTTGCAGCGCAGCAGGCGCTCCGATCAGCGCTGCCACATCAGCATGTAGCGCATAGTCCGGTGAAATCGCAGGTCGTCCTCCCCAGCCTAGCGAAGTCGCCGCCTCGACGGACGGAAGGGCTGAACGTGATTGGAGGGGAGGTGAACGGTGTGAATGGGCATGATCAAGGAGGCGTGACTCGAGGAGGCCGAGGTAGAGGCAGGGGAAGCCATCCGGGCCGCGCCAGAGGGAGAGGGCTTGCTAAGTCAGAGGTTTCCGCGTGAGAATCACCCTGCATCTTAACGGATGTATGTATCCCTGGCGATTGCAATAATTGGTTCCACTTGCCTCGCCGCGGGAATTAGCGGCATTAATGTCGCGAGGTCTTGTGTGGGGCGCGCGCGACTTCGCTGTCCCCGTCTGCCAAAACCTTGAACATCTTCATAGACCTGACAAAGGAAGCATTCAAACCATCTTCTCTACTTAAGCATCACCTTTTACGACCACATAGGAAGGCGAAGCGAAGAACGAGCAGTGCGAGATGTCTTTCAACGACGAGGTGGATGGTTGGGTGAGCCAGTTGATGGGTTGTAAACCCCTCAGTGAGGCGGAGGTGAAGAAGTTGTGCGATAAGGTGAGCTTCTGAAATGGACTGCGGCCTTCTATCCCAAGACGGAGGGCACTAGGAGATGTGAGTGTCGACTGGGAAGAAAACGAAACGAAGCCGGATGAGTAGGGGTTGTTGCGCGCCCCATCGCTCCGGCAAAGAACGAGCAAAGGAGGTCTGCCCCAGTCTCCATGCGATGGGGCTCATGGTGGGATCCAATTCTGGTCTGGCCTGGGAGAAGGGGAAGACAGTTGCCAAGCTTGAGTCTCTCAATCGCGAAAAGCTCACCAGCTCTGCGTCGTCCCAATTGTCGCGTTTGATCTCGAAACGAGCTGACCCCTCGCAGGCGCGAGAGGTCTTGATGGAAGAGTCAAACGTCCAGCCTGTACGATGCCCCGTCACGGTCTGTGGAGACATTCATGGACAATTTGTCAGTCAAGTCTTCAGCTTTTCCCTGACGACCGTCTCCGCTGCTTGAGCTGCAGCGAAGATGTGACGTCCAGTCGTGAGCTGTCAGCTGACTCGTCCCAGCACGACCTCTCCGAGCTCTTTCGCATCGGCGGCAACTCCCCCGACACAAACTACCTCTTCATGGGTGACTATGTCGACCGAGGATACTACTCCGTCGAGACCGTCACCCTCCTCGTCGCCCTCAAACTCCGTTATCGCGATCGCGTCACCATCCTCCGAGGGAATCACGAGTCGCGGCAGATCACCCAGGTCTATGGCTTTTATGACGAATGCTTGCGGAAATATGGGAATGCGAATGTTTGGAAGTTCTTTACGGATTTATTCGATTACCTCCCTTTGACAGCTCTCATCGACAACCAAGTGGGTCGCCCGGATAATCCTATGAGGGATCCAGCTGACGGGGGTGGATTAGATCTTCTGCCTGCATGGCGGTCTTTCCCCTTCTATCGACACCCTCGACCATATCCGATCCATCGACCGTATCCAGGAAGTGCCGCACGAGGGACCGATGTGCGATTTGTTATGGTCAGACCCAGATGACCGGTGTGGCTGGGGGATAAGCCCGAGAGGAGCGGGATATACATTTGGGCAGGACATATCGGAAGCGTTCAGTGAGTCAGATGCTTCTCAGGCGTGAGACCCGCTGCAGACCGGCTGAACCCCAGCGCTCACGACCCTTGATTATCAGATCACAATAATGGTCTCACACTGGTTGCCCGAGCACACCAGTTGGTCATGGAAGGCTTCTCGTGGGTGTTGATACCATCCCGAGGGGGACCGGCTCTGTCGAGTCGGGTCTCGTGAGATGAAGTAACACTGACTATCATATCCAGGTGGTCCCAGGAACGCAATGTCGTCACCATCTTCTCCGCACCCAATTATTGCTACCGTTGTGGCAATCAGGCTGCCATTCTGGAGGTGGACGACGCGTTGAAATACACTTTGTTAGTCACCTCAGCTTCCTGGATCTGGATGGATCTTCATCGACGCAACGACTTGGCTGACATTCGTCACAGCCTGCAGTTCGACCCTGCTCCCCGAGCTGGTGAACCACTGGTGTCTCGCCGACCTCCGGACTATGTGAGCCTGCTTTAGATCCTCGTGGTTAGAAACGCTGATGTGTCCTTAGTTCCTTTAGATGGCTTTCAAAGCATGCAGAATCCTGCCTGTTGTCTGGACAGTATCAACAATCTCATACCTCTCCATACCCAACCATCTGGTGTGCAAATCGCGTGTAAGCGAAGATTGTAGAAGCGAAGAAAATGGCATGGATGATCGCTCTGCATACCCAGGATGGATCTGGTAACGAGATGATCATGCACCTGGTGACGTTGCTTGAACCAGAAGGTTATCTGGTGTAAGCTCGAATGTTCGCCTTGAGCGCGTGCTACCTCACAATCCCGTGACTCATGCTGATCACCTCTTTGCTGCTCTCGGTACAGGCGGGGAACTTTTCACCAAGTGCTGCAAGACATTCTTCATACGGTAACAGGCTCTGCTGTGGACTGTATGGCCATGAGGAAATGACATGCGCATCCGCAAAACCGAGATCAACTCCGTCCGCTCAAATCTGGACCGCTCGAGATTGACCGGTATGGAGCTAAAGACCCAGATGAAGTCGGATCTCGATGAAATGACCACTTCGCCACGACCGTCGCGGCGGGACATGACGGTCTCGTTGTGACGTGGGTTTACGAGTACCAGATCACCAAGGAGGAATGTATCCGGCGGGATTGGAAATTGTGAAGTGGGAACAACAGTATACAGGGATGCATCGCATCGATATTGGGAGAATCAAGACACGAGAACGAGTGGTTGCAAGCGGGAAAGTACGGCGAAGAAAATGTCCGGTTGAATCAGAACATGGTTTGAAGAGCCTCGCCTTCGGGTTTGATGGCGTTTCGAGGTGGAGCGAGCTGCACACATCAGTCGCAGAACGCCTGCACACGGCTGTACACCTACATTGGCATTGCGACCGAACGTGAAGCCGACCTATTTTCGCATAAACCAAAGTGCAGCATGATTCCCAAAAGGAGACCTACCCAGTTGTTCCGGTTGCCTTGGCCCTTCTCCTCGACCGCCTCAACGTCCCGCTGCTTCTTGAACACCTCAGCGTACTTGGCCATATCTTCAGGACTGGAGAACGAGTCAAAGTACCCCACATCCGTCTCGCCGTCGAGGACTGGTACGAAGGGCGCCGCGATTTGACGGAGACCGGAGAAGGGCAGGTCTGAGAAGAATGGGAGGGATTGGATGTCTTGGAGGTTTGCGATCCGGTCCTTTGGGTGTGCGATGAGACTGCATCTGTATCAGTGACGAGTAGAAGGGGATCAACGTTGAGTGTACCGGGTGACCGCGTCCCAAGCTGAGTCGGTCAAGTTGAAGATAAGGTCTTCGGGTCGGTCGTACACTGGTCGACGGAGGACTTTGTGCCAATTCTTCAGGTTTGCCCATGTCTCTTCGGGCGTTGATCCGGAGAACGGCGGGAAGCCCTATGCGCGATAAGTATAGCTGAAGAGAAAGCACACCGGCACGTACACAGAGGAATTCAAAGAGGATGCAGCCGAGGGACCAGTAGTCGGCAGAGTAAGTATAGGTCTTGCCACGAAGAACCTCAGGCGGCATGCTACGAGGGTGAGCTGCGGCTAGTATACTGGCGAAATTGGCTCACTAGTCGGGAGATCCGACGACCGAGTCGGCCTACGATGGTCAGTATGAGCGCATTGAAGGGCTGTGCTAGCTTACATAGCGGGGCTCGGCCATCCGCATGCTTCGGTAGAGCGTTCGCCTGTCAAGGGTGCTCCTGAAGACGAGCGCCTCATCTTTCGCCTGGTCAAGCTGAAGAGCCCGTCAGCCTAATCCTCGATCTAGATTATTACGACTCACCTTATTCTTCATGTCCTCGATCTTTTGCGGGTTAAGCGCGCCCGTAGCAAGGCCGAAGTCGGTGAGCTTTACATGTCCAGTGCCATCGACGAGGAAGTTCTGCATGAACATTCAGACCCTCATCTCTGCGGAAGAGACCAGACTTACCTCTGGTTTAAGGTCTCGGTGGATGTACCCCAGCTTGTGCAGCTCGTTTACACCCGCAAACATCTCTGCTGCGTAGAATCTCGCATGCTCCTCCTTGAGCACGCCAGAGTTGTTGAGCAGAGTGCGGAAGTCGCCTCCCGGTACGTATTCCTGCGATAAGTCAGCGAGACTGCTGCAGCAGTCGAACCTAGAGCACGTGAGGTGCTTGAGCGGAGACTCACCATGGCTAGATACACGTGGTCCTTGTCCTGGAAAGCATACAATAGCCTGACCAACCAGGGCGTCTTCACCGCACACAAGATATCGCGCTCGACCAGGACATGCTTGACCTCGTCCATCTTCGCGAGTGTGCCTTTACGCATCTTCTTGAGCGCGCATATCTCGTTAGAATCGGCTTTGCGAGCGAGGTAGACGGAACCGTAGCCGCCCTGACCGACTTGAGCGATGATCCGGAATTGGTCGACACGGAGCTTGGTTCGCCGCTTGCGAAGGAGGACACGCTCGCGACCATTGTATGATTGCGCCTCACGGACATAGTCTTCGCCGGTCACCTGAAAGGGTCAGCCCCAAGTCGAACAGAGAAAGACGACGCACATTCCGCTCGGTAACGTCAGCCTTGAAGGCTTCGGTTCGCCTTTTGCGGTTCGACATGTAGCCGAGGAGGTCGACTGTGTCAAGTCATCAGCTCTGCAAGGTGCAGATATGTGACCGATGACTGACAGTAGTAGTCCAGGAAGTCTACCGGGGATCCGGTTAGCAGGTAGTCGTGCAGGCATGAATTCACTCACAAATCTGCGCAACCGTAGCTTTCCTCTTCGTCTCCGCCTTCTCCAGCAACTCCCTCTCCCACAGCTCAAGGCCCTTCTCCTTCTCGACCCTCGTCTCAAGCTTCGCCGTCTTCATGTAAACATCCTCTGATGCATACCCACGTCCGTTCCTCTGGACCGCGTACGGGTTTCCCGGGGCCTGATGAGTCTTCGAAGCAGGTGGAGGGATACTGGCGAGTGACTTTAGCATGGCCGGGTTGACCGTGTTCTTCATCGTCTGCATGTGGACATCCTCGTTCTCCGGCTGGAAGAGCTGTTGGCGTTTCTCATCGCGATGAGTGACCGGCGCAGGCGGTTGAGCGACTTTGTTGACCTTGACCGGGGTGGTGGGAGCTCCCGTCTGGCTCTGTGTGAAGAGGAAGGAGAGGTAGTTGCTCCTGTCTGCTTGGACGGGGTTGTTCTCCTTGGATCCGGTGTGGATGAAGGAGGATCGGGCGGCGGGAGTGGCAGGAAGAGGGATCTTGGAGGGGGACGGCTGGACTGAAGCGGATTGGGAGTGAGCGTGGCCGTTGGAACGGGATGTGGAGGGGTTTGTGGGAGGCTGGGGAGAGGGGGCAGGGTGTTGGGTGGTGGATTTTAGGACACGGGCAAACATGATGCGACGAGACGAGGATGTTCAGAGAGCTCGAGTTCTTTGGCCGAGAATGCCCTTTTCGGGGTATTTTGAACGGGTGGAGATGTTTTGAGAAGAAAAGGTGATGGTGTGTGAGGTTGAGAGAAGGTTTTTGTTGCACACCGCGCCTGATTTTTCCCATCCGACGGGACTCCGGGATCAATCAAAAAGAAATCAAGCTGGAAATCATCCTTCCCGACGGAATGAGGCGCGTCTCTCAAAATCAGGAGCCAAAACAAGAGCTTTTGAAAACATTGAACATGGCAATTCACCATACTTCTGCTCACACTACATGATGCCGTCCACAGCATACCTCGCTCATCCTCGGCCGATATCGCTGTATTCAGTGCTCGATGCGAGCACATCGATGACCCCGACGCCGACGCTAGATCTAGATTGGGAGCCGTTCCAAGCTCATATCGAGGCATTCCTCAACGCGGTGCGTGAACATGCTGCACCGCTCAGCTTTTCACAGCTATAGATAGCGTATGCATTTTCATGCTGATGAAGGATCGCAGATCGACAGCTATACACTCGCTGCGAAGACCGAGATTGCGGCTCGGGCTACCGATCATGTCACTTCCGTCCGAGATCTTAAAGCGGAGAGCGAGGAGATGGAGCGGCGGATACAGCTCGAGCGGGAAAGAGAGGGAGAGATGCTCGCGAGTACGGTCCATCGATATCTTTACGGTACTGAGGCTGATATCGACCAGCACTCGAGACGGAGCGACATACCCTGACCGACCTGACCTCCTCCCTCACCCACCTCCAAACAACCCTCGCCAAAGTGAAAGAGCAGTCTGCAGCGCTCGAAGCCGAGCTCAACGCCGTGCGGAAGGAGGTGAAGGTCGAGCGAACGGAGAAGGAGAGGCAGGAGAAGGTATTAGGCGAGATGAGGGGGAAGGATGGGGTTGAATTGGGACAGCTTGAGGAGGCTGTAGGATGGCGGGTCGAGGGTGTTAAAGGTGGGTTTCTTACCATCCTTCGTGGTGTGATACTGATGGGAGGGTAGAGGACCTGCTGTTGATGCGGTTTACGTTGGTCGACCCTGCGGATCCGGAGAGGGAGTTCTCGATCCTGATAGATGTATCGAAGCAGGAGTATTCCGGTACGCCCTTCGGATATTTATCATGACCGCCGGGACTGACATGTGACAGTGCCAAATTGCTCACCACCCCTACCCACCCTGTCCGACATGGTCCGACAACTGAATGCCGACCGCGAGTTCTTCGGGTTCATCAAAAGAGGTCAGTGGGCGTGCCTCCTCGTGATCTGCTGGAAGATCGCATATCCGCCAGAAATCCGCTGACATTCGAGCTGTCGCAGTGCGAAAAGCCTTCCGAGCGATGATACCAAACCCGCCAGATCCTTCGTCCAAGTTCGACGATCTAGCTGGTCCAGGACAACGCGTCCAGGGCGAGCCATCACCTCCGACCGGGGTAGAGGATGGGATCCCGCTGGATGGTTTACGGCTGGAGGAGACATCTTGAGCTATCTCTGAATGCATGTCTCCGAGAATGGCAAAGGACAATGCATGCAGTGAAGGTTTGCAGCAGGACGCCATAATCTCCATTTTGAACCTGACGAGAAGCTGCGCTACCAATCATCAACATTTTCCTACACTCCATACCAGTTCCTCCATGTCCTCCATGCAGTCAGTATCAAGAATCAGTAGCCATATTCTTGAATGGGATTGGATCAATCAGTACAGACTTGATCGCAACCATCATGCCGACGTGACAATCCTCACATCCAGCGCTTCTTCCTTGAGCTCATCAGCGGGAGTCTACATGGCGTGATTAGCAATGCTGCGTCTCCATATAACAACGGAAGAAGAGCTCACCGGGACATCAGCTGCCTTGATCGGTCTCTCTTCGTCCGGTTTAGGATCTGGGAGCTGGATGATCTGTACAGGAATGAGGTCCACGTCCATCGACTCTCTCCCCGCCGGTCTGTCACTGTGCATCATGATCAGCCTCCTGATCTCCGCGAACAGAAAGATTCGTCTACCCACCTCACATCCTTGTCCTCATTAGACGAAGTCGTCTCATCCCCCTCCTGCACATCATCCAAATCGATCCTCAACGACTCCGCCTCTCCCACAAACCCCAGATCATCCTCATCCCCATCCTCCTCTCCTTCCCCATCATCAGTCATCACCGCGTCCGTGTCCGCGAACGGGTCGTGCTCCTCCCTTAACCGCTGCGTCAAGAAATTGGCTTTCTCCGGCTTGACCTCCCTCGCCACACTCCCATCCCCTCTCTCCTTACTCCGTCCCCTCTCACCCTCACCCGACAAGTCAACCTCCACCTCATCCCCCTCACCCTCAACATCATCACCCTCGTCGGTCTCGGGCCCATCCTCGGCGGAAGAGATAGTATGTTGCGGCCGTCCCCAAACACCATGCACATACACCTCGTACGCCTCCTTCACACGCTCACAATACGCATGCAATCGTTCCGCCCCGATCCGCTCGCATGCTACTCGCCGGACGCGAGAGGCGTGTCTGTGGATACGGTCCGCCTCGCCCGGGGAGGCTTGGAGCCCGTGAAGAGGGTGGGCGAGGCAGTGGATCTCGGATATCACGAGGAGTTCGAGGAAGTGGCGGTCCTGGGGGGAGAGGGGAGGGGGGGGGGGGGGGGGGGGGGGGGGGGGGGGGGGGGTGGGGGGGGCGGGGGGGGGGGGGGGGGGGGGGGGGGGGGGGGGGGGGGGGGGGGGGGGGGGGGGGGGGCGGGGGGGGGGGGGGGT